>ENA-OQCO01000352-OQCO01000352.1-human-gut-metagenome-genome-assembly--contig:-NODE-352-length-26324-cov-1.950605_pt1 | contig 26324 bp, 32 predicted proteins | sample MGYA00242500_ERZ504582 | MGnify/ENA primary metagenome ERZ504582 (study PRJEB26092, sample SAMD00036346) | human gut metagenome | host: Homo sapiens | study: EMG produced TPA metagenomics assembly of... | reverse complement strand
CATACGGCAGGTGATCCAGGTTTCCCGGTTTCTGTTCTTCCAAGGTGTTCCGTCATCCCCCAGATAATAGGAACCTCCATTCGGTGAAGGAAACCGATGTCCGAAATTCAAAAGCTCCTCACAGGATGCTTTCAGGAATTCCCGGTTTTCTTTTGTGTTGATCTCATATTTGCTGTTCATTTCAACCACCCCATCTGTTTTTCTTTAGGATATCATTCTTTTTGGGGGACTTCAATTCCTTTGGAGTACTTTGACATATTGATGAAAAAAGGAGAATGCCTTATATGCATTCTCCTCATATCAGATTTCTTAATTCCATTACCGTAACGGTCACAGACATCCCTGTATTAATCTACAAAACAGGTGATCACATAACGGTCATTTTCCATGATCACGTCAGAAACATTATCTTTGTCCCAGATCGCATCACTGATGATGTCTTTCAGCTTATCATCCATAATGATATTAAAATTCTCCTCGATCACCTGAAACGGAACTCCCTCATTCTCCTGTGCATACTCCATGATAAAATCAAGAATCTTCTCTTCCATACCTCAAAATCTGCCTTTCTGTAAATACTAACGTTTAATATATTACATCAGATTTCCGTGAATGTCCAGATTATTTTCCTGCCATATCCATGCGGTTTTCCATAAGATATTACACCTGTATACACACGCCCCTTCAAATTTCGCCCTATATCAGAACCTGGTATGCCGGTTCACATATTTTGCTTTATATTTGGAGTACACAATGGTCTGATCCTTATAAAGACCATAATATCCCGATGCTGCATAACTGATGGATACTGCGATCAGATAGAAAGATACCCCTTTAAATCCAAACATTTCAAAAGCGATCAGAATCGATGTGATCGGGCAGTTGGTTACACCACAGAAAACTGCTGCCATTCCGCAGGCTGCACAGATTGACGGAGAAATCCCCATAAGATTTCCCATCACACAGCCAAAGGTGGCTCCGATGCAGAAAGAAGGTACGATCTCTCCCCCACGAAATCCTGCGCGCATAGTCAGTGCAGTAAGCACCATTTCCAGAAAAAAGCGAAAGTATCTGCCTGTCCGTCTTCCACCGCTCTCTCTATAAGCTCTGCACCTGCTCCCATATATTCATTTGTTCTAAGCATAAAGGTGACTGCAATGACCAGACATGCTCCAGCCACCACGCGAACATATTTATTTTTAAACCATTTGACATACAAGCCTGCAGCGCCATTTAGTGCAATACAGAATACAATACTGACAACTGCGCATCCCAGCGCCACAACACCCATTTTCAGTCCGCTTTCTATTGTGAGCGCGGGAATATCCGTCACGTGAAAGCTCTCCGGTGTAATACCCATTCCTGCCGCAAATCCGGAGGCAACCAGCGATGCGATCATACACGGCATCAGCGCCGCATAGTACATCACCCCCACACTTACCACCTCCAGCGCAAAAACTGCCGCTGCCATCGGCGTTCCAAACAACGCTGAAAACGCCGCGCTCATGCCGCACATGACAATTACATGTCGGTCCTCCTCGTCCAGATGGATCCACCTTCCAAGCTGATTGGCAATGCTTCCTCCAAGCTGGATCGCTGCCCCCTCACGTCCCGCAGAACCACCGGAAGATGAGTCAGTGCCGTTGTGATAAAGATCAGTGGTGCAGAGAGGATCGGCACATCGTCTCTGGAACGCACAGTAGAAAGAACCTGGTTGGTCCCTCCATCCTCTTTTCCAAGCTTCTCATACAAAAATACAATAATAAGTCCGGATAACGGCAATAAAAGAAAAATCCATTCATGAGCCTTCCTGTAACCGGTTACTGCCTTCAGTGTAACAGAAAACAGTGTACTGGCTGCCCCTACGATACATCCTGTAACAACAGCAAGAACCAGCCACTTGATCAGATTTGACATATCCCGGCTGATTCTTGCACTGTAATAATATAAATGCTCCTTTAATCTTTTGTTATGATCTATCCCCATGTTCCTTCCCCTCTTTTCTTTGTTGTCTGCATTATACTACATTTTTTCGCTCAGTAAAAGAAGGAAGCGAAAGCACTGTCATTTTTTCTTCCGGGAAATATACCTGTGTATCAGGATCGAAAATACACTGATCATCACAAGAAGCACCGCGGAAAGCCAGAATGCCAGTGATCCTGGATTCTTGATATTTGCTCCAAATATCGTGGCAAGGATAACTCCCGGAAGTGTTCCCAGCATCCCACCTAGCATATATACTCCAAATGGGATCTTCACCGCACCCAGAAACAGGCTCACTGCATCCCCGGGCAAAAAATTCAGTGTTCTCATAAAATAAGAGATATACAGAGGATTTCCGTTCTGGTAATTCACCACTGTTTTCAGCTTCGGATATTTGGAAGTAAGATTCTCCACCATGCAGAGCCGGAAAAACGTCCCATCCAGTAAGGAAGTGCCAATGTAACTGCTCTTCCCAGAAAGTTCACCAGAAGTGCAGTTCCTGTAGAAAACAGATGTCCTACAGCCAGCTGCAGAACTGCAATGGGGAATACAAAGGAGACACTTTTCACGGCATAAAACACAAGCATAAGTAATGCTGCCTTAACAGGTTCCTTCGGCGTATAGCGCAGGATCTTTTCCACAGACAGATCTTTCTTATAACAGATGCAGAAAAGAAGCAGCACAAGAATGAGCACCACCGGCAGATATTTTCTGATGTTATCAATCATTTTTTTCATGGTTTGATCACTCCGTTTTCAAAAAAAAGAGCACTGGCACCTGTTTCCGGTACCGTGCTCTTTCATAAGTTCTGCTTTTTTAAGTTTCAGGATCAGCCGACTTTCTTCTCTGCCTTTCTCTCCTGGTCTTCCCTCCACATTTCCTCTGCTACCGGTTTCCAGTTTTCAGCATACCGGTCACATTTCGCACAGAGATGCTCTGCACTCTCCGGTGACTGAAGATCTGTGGAATGTGCTCCGGATTTTTCTACCATTTCTCTCAGCTTCTGCGGATTTTCAAGCATCGGACATGGGCGGTACATATTGTCATTAAACGGCTGTCCGTCATGATATGCCATCATCATTGGAGACTGCAGTGCTTCCAGAAGTGATTTCTCACGGATATTGGAATCAGAATAATGGATAAATACACATGGATCGATATCACCATTTGCATTGATATGGAGATAGCGGCGTCCACCTGCAATACATCCTCCCACAAACTCTGCATCATTCTGGAAATCCATGGCAAACAACGGCTTTGTTGCACGGTATTTACGGATGCGCTCATAGGTTTCTCTTCTCTGTTCAGGTGTGGGGAGCAGCTCCGGTGCAGCATCATTTCCAACCGGCATATAATGGAAATACCAGATAAAGTACGCTCCAAGATCGATCAGACTGTCGTAAAACGCCTCCGATGTGATGGACTCGAAATTTGCGCTTGTATAACATGCAGAGATACCAAATACAAGCTTCTTCTCTCTGAGAAGATTGATGGCTTTGATAACCTTCTGGTATACACCATTTCCTCTTCTGCCATCTGTTGCAGTCTCAAATCCTTCCAGTGAAATTGCAGGAACAAAGTTTCCTACCCGAAGCATATCATTTGCAAAATCCTCATCGATCAATGTTGCATTTGTGAAGGAAAGGAAGATACAGTCATTATGTTTCTCGCAAAGACGGATCAGATCCTTTTTTCTTACGAGTGGCTCTCCGCCTGTGTAAATATACATATAAACGCCAAGCTCCTTACCCTGGCGGATGATGTCGTCAATCTCATCGTAGGTGAGGTTCAGCTTGTTTCCATACTCTGCTGCCCAGCATCCTGTACAGTGCAGATTACATGCACTTGTTGGATCAAGAAGAATCGCCCACGGGATATTACAGCCATATTTCTCACGGCATTCATCCTGTTTCTTCCAGCCAGCAAGATTCGCATTGATAAAGAAGTTTGCAGCCAGAGTTTTCATAACATGCGGATCAATGTCAGTTACCAATCTATGAATAAACGGATAATATGGATGTTCCGGATCAGAAATGGCTTCGCGGATCATTGCTCTCTGTGTAGGGAATCCACCACCGGAAAATTTATCTGCCCAGTCCATGATCTTGATAAATTTTTATCCGATCTTTATAAACATAGTTGAATGCCTGTTCCAGTCCGAATTTCTTAAGTGTGTTCATTGCGCTCATACTGTCTCTCTCCTTATTTCTCTCAATGTAGATATGCAATCCAGCTAAACGGACATCTTCATTCCGTCACACTGCATTTCGAGTAACAAAGCTTTCTTATTGTCTTTGCCTGACTCATGGTGTTACTGTACGTTTTTTCCATTTGAATAACAATAGACAATATAATTGGTATGACCAAAATTTAGGCAAATCTATTAAAATGCCTAAATATTTTTGACATTTCATCTAAATAACATTTGTTATTTTTGTGCACACTTACTGATTTCATGATGTTTATCAAAAAAACACCCTGGCAAAGGCAGAAATATCTTCCGCGCTGCTTCGGGTGTTTTTAATTAATCTTATTTCTTTACTACGATATTGATGATCTTCTTCGGTACATAGATTTCTTTGATGATATTTCCGGAAATCTTATCTGCAACTGCTTTCTTTCCCTCTGCAATTGCATCCTCCTTGGAGATATCTGCCGGAATACTGATAACAGCCTTGGTCTTGCCGTTAATCTGAACCGGAACCTCGATCTCATCATCCTTCATAAGCTCCTCATCGTGAGCCGGCCACTGTGCATGGAAAATGGAATCCTCATGTCCAAGCTTCTCCCAGATCTCCTCAGCGATATGAGGAACAAACGGAGCAAGAAGAATGGTAGCTGTCTCGATAGTCTCTTTGTCAACAGCACCATCGTTCTGCTTTGCGATAGCGATCAGCTTGTTTGTGTATTCCATAAATCCGGACACTACGGTATTCAAGCTAAAGGCCTCAAGTCTGCTGGTGATATCGTATACCATCTTATGACGAGTCTTCTCCATCTCCTTGGTAGCCGGGATATCCTTCTCAATGCTGTCAAGAGCCAGTGTCCAGAAACGCTTCAGGAATCTGGATACACCATCGATTCCCCTGTCATCCCACTCTGCATCCAGTTCCGGCGGTCCTACGAACAGCTCATACATACGTAAGGAATCACATCCGTAATCATTTACAAGATCATCCGGTGAAATAACATTTCCTTTGGATTTACTCATCTTGATTCCGTTTTTACCTGTGATCATACCCTGGTTGAACAGCTTGACAAACGGCTCATCGAAATCAATAGCTCCGATATCATACAGGAACTTGGTGTAGAATCTGGAGTACAGAAGGTGAAGAACAGCATGCTCTACACCACCGATATACATATCTACCGGCAGATATTTGTCAGCTTTTTCTTTGGAAACCAGTTCTTTATTATTCTTATTATCTACATAACGGAGGAAATACCAGGAAGATCCTGCCCACTGAGGCATGGTGTTTGTCTCACGTTTTGAAGGAGCACCACAGCATGGGCATGTGGTATTCACCCACTCGTCAATAGCTGCAAGAGGTGACTCTCCGGTTCCTGTAGGCTGATAGCTTTCTACCTCCGGAAGTCTCAACGGAAGCTGATCCTCCGGTACCGGTACAGCACCGCATTTCGGGCAGTGTACGATCGGGATCGGCTCGCCCCAGTAACGCTGACGGGAGAATACCCAGTCTCTCAGTTTGTAGTTGACAGTCTTACGTCCGATACCAAGCTTCTCGATGATATGCGGTGCTTCCTTCTTAAGTACGGAAGACTCCATTCCATTCCACTCACCGGAGTTGATCATAGTTCCGGAAGCCTCTGTGTATGCTTCTGTCATATTCTCGATTTCTTTACCGTCTTTTGCGATAACCTGGATGATCGGAATATCAAATTTCTTTGCAAACTCAAAGTCACGGTCATCATGAGCAGGTACGCACATGATAGCACCTGTACCATAATCTGCCAGAACATAGTCGGAAAGCCAGATTGGAAGCTTCTCACCGTTCAGTGGATTGATCGCATAAGTACCTGTGAACACACCTGTCTTCTCTTTATCCTGAAGACGGTCTACATTGGATTTCATGGAAGCATCAAAGATATATTTCTCTACTGCTTCTCTTGTCTCGTCTGTTGCAAGAGATTTTGCAAGAGCATGCTCCGGTGCAAGTACCATGAATGTTGCTCCGTGAAGAGTATCCGGTCTTGTTGTATAGACAGTGATCTTCTCATCTCTTCCTTCAACCGGGAAATCGACCTCTGCGCCGTAGGATTTGCCAATCCAGTCTGTCTGCATCTTTTTAACCTTCTCCGGCCAGTCCAGTTTATCCAGATCACTTAAAAGTCTGTCTGCATATTTTGTGATGCGGAGCATCCACTGACGGAGGTTCTTTTTGGTAACTGCTGTACCACAGCGCTCGCAGCATCCGTTTACAACCTCCTCATTTGCAAGACCTGTCTTACAGGAAGGACACCAGTTGATCGGGAATTCCTTCTCATATGCAAGACCTTCTTTGAACATTTTCACAAAAATCCACTGTGTCCATTTATAAAATTCCGGATCTGTTGTATTAACCTCCATATCCCAGTCATAGATTGCTGCGATATCGTTGATCTGACGTTTGATGTTCTTAATATTTGCTGCTGTAGATACTGCCGGATGAACACCCATCTTGATGGCATAGTTCTCAGCCGGAAGACCAAAAGCATCCCATCCCATCGGGTGGATCAGGTAATAACCCTGGAGCATTTTATAACGGCTCCATACATCGGAGATCACATAGCCTCTCCAGTGTCCTACATGAAGACCGTTTCCGGACGGATACGGGAACATATCCAGACAATAATATTTCGGTTTCTTGCCGTCATTGACATTTACCGGTTTTTTCTCCCAGTTTGTGCGCCATTTCGCTTCGATGGCTCTATGGTTATAAGGTGCAGCCATTTTTTATTCCTCCTGACAAATTACTCAGTATTAATACTTTAATGCTTTCACACACTGCTTTTAATTTTAACTACTTATGCTGTATTTGTCAAACAGAAATCCAAAAACAGCCCTTTTCCGTCGAAATATGCGTAAACCGACGATCCTGACCTGTTTTATTGACGCTTCTTTTTTCACGTGGTATAATTTCCTGCATGTATTTTCCTATATTATACATACCACACATATTTTAGGAGGGAACACGTAAATGAAATCTTTTTATTCCTGGTACCGGAAGCATATTACCGGTGCGATCTTTACAGGACTGATCATGGGTATCCTCACAGGACTTTTCCTGGCCGGACGGTTTGAACCGGTTCTTACTGTGACCAGTCTGATCGGAAGTATCTACATGAACGCCCTGAACATGATGATCTTTCCCATGGTCTTCTGTTCCATTGTCATTGGAATCTGTTCCATCGGAAACGCGCGTACTACCGGCAAGATCACTGCAGCATCCATGATCTTCTTTCTCTGTACAACTGCTCTTGCCAGCCTGTGCGGACTGATCATCCCTCGCCTTATTCACCTCGGTGAAGGCGTAAAATTCGAGATGGCAACCTCAGATATCCAGGCTACAGAGATGAGCAGCATCCTGGACACACTGAAAAACCTGATCCCGTCCAACCCCATCGCTGCATTTGCCAACGGAAACATGCTTCAGGTTCTGGTATTTGCCTAATCATCGGTTTCACACTGATCGCAGTCGGTGAAAAAGGAACTCCATTCCTGAATCTGATCGATTCCGTTAATGAAGTATGCCTGAAAATCATCACAACCATCATGTACTTTACACCCATCGGTGTTTTCTGTACCATCGTACCGGTTGTGGAAGCCAACGGAACTGAGACGATCATTTCCCTTGCAACACAGCTTGTCATTCTGTATGTGGCATTCTTTGGCTTCGCTATTGTAGTGTATGGTCTCTCTGTAAAGCTAATCGGCAAACAGAGTCCGCTGAAATTCCTGAAAGCAATCCTGCCTGCAGCACTTAATGCCTTCGGAACCTGCTCAAGCTCCGCCACCATTCCATTAAGTAAACAGTGTATGGAAGAAGAGATGGGTGTGTCCAACCAGATCACCAGCATCGCCATTCCTCTTGGTGCTACCGTTAACATGGATGCAGTATCTATCCTGATGTCCTTTATGATCATGTTCTTTGCAAATGCCTGCGGGATCCATGTAAGTATTTCACTTATGATCATTATCCTTCTTGCAAACGTACTGCTTTCCGTTGGTACTCCTGGTGTTCCAGGCGGTGCTATCGCATCCTTCGCAGCACTGGCAACTATGGCCGGACTTCCTGCTGGAGTTCTCGGTGTTTATATCAGTATCAATACCCTGTGTGATATGGGTGCCACCTGTGTCAATGTTATCGGTGATATGGCCTGCTGCTCTGTACTGAAAAACGTTATCAGGGTTGAGGAAGAAGTATAAAAACAGATCTGCCTGAAGTATTATTTATATATAATGCAGGATTGCTTTACATAAAATATATTATGTAAAGTAATAATAGTAAAAAAGCCGTAAGATATATGTTTAAGAAACTTTCACATATACTTACGGCTTTTTTTATCAGCTGTTCACATGCTGGCTTTATTTTTTCAGGACACGGTAATTATCTTCTCTGTCGTAATCCTTATGAACCCCATCGTCCTCATATAAGGTATACTCCGCGCCTTCATATCCGAGAAGCTGCATATTTTCTGTATCAAGAGCTGCCACACATTCCGCAGCTTCTGCAACAGGAATACATTTTCCCTTCCTGATAAACAGTGGGATCTCATTCAGCGCCACTTCCACATAATGTACACCTTTTTCCAGGATCTCCTCCGCAATAGTTCCGTCCGGAAGGAATTTCACAAACTTCATCTCCTCCGGAAGATATACATAACGACCTCTTGCATTCTGCTCATAAACCGGAGCGATCATGATCTCATTTCCAAGCAGCAGCTGATCCTCCACATGTACGGCAATCTTATCCTCCGGATAAACAAAGCCCATTGGCCGGAAATACATATCATCGTTCAGTGCAGCCTTCATATACTCACTGTAAAGATATGGAACAAGACGATATCTTACACCGATCACATGACGGAAATCTTCCACATTTTCAAACTGATAGCATTCCTGCTCCCTGGTACCGATCGCTGTATGATCACGCATCAGCGGTGTAAATACTCCAAGTGCAAGGAAACGAAGCAGCAGCTCTCTTGTAGTATCTGCGCCAAATCCACCCAGATCTGCTCCTGCATACAGGAAACCACACATATTCAGAGATGGCATCATCTTCAGGTTCAGAAGGATATGAGCCCACCAGGATTTATTATCGCCGGTCCAGATTCCACCGTAACGATGCATACCAATATAGGATGATCTGGAAAACATCAGAAAACGTTTTTCCGGATCGATCCGTTCAAAAGCCTCTCCTGCTGCTCTGGTCATATTATAGCCAAACAGGTTATGGACTTTGTCATGGCGGATCTTTTTGCCATCTACATTATGATAAAATCTCCTATAATCTTCCGGATTATTTGCAGCATTGCGAAGCGCATCCTGCATCTTCCAGATATGGATCTTTCCCTCCGTATCTTTTGCAAATTCCCCGGCAAGCTCTTTAACCTCTTTCATTCCCTCTGTGGAATAGAAGATCGCCGGCTCGTTCATATCATTCCAGAAACCATCGATTCCTTTTTCGATCAGGAAACGGTATTTATCACCGAACCACTTTCTGGCATCTTTGTTCAGCACATCCGGAAAATGGGTATCTCCCGGCCATACAGCAGCCACAAAATCACTGCCGTCCTCTCTCTGGCAGAAATAACGGTTTTTAACACCCTCCTCATAAACATCGTATCCCGGCTCTACCTTGACACCGGCATCAATGATAGGAATCAGACGGATATCCTGATCCTTCAGTTCCTTCACAAACTCCGGAAAATCCTGAAAATTCTCTTCGTTTAATGTAAAGTCCTTATAAGACTGCATATAATCGATATCCATATAGATCATATCAATAGGAATATGATTTTCACGATACCCGGCTGCAACCTTCCTGAAATCTTCTTTTGTAGTATAGCCCCATCTGCTCTGTCCAAAGCCAAAGGCAAATTTCGGCGGGATATAGCTTCTTCCGATCACATGACGGAACTGCTTTACAATATCATAGGGACTCTCTCCCTCGATCACATAAAGCTTCAGGTCTGCATTTTCGCAGGTTACCTTCATGGTATCCATTCTGGTATAGCCAATGTCAAAGGTGATCGCTGCCGGATAGTCAAAAAACATTCCAAAGGTTTCTTTTCCGGACACAATAATGAGATTATGTGCACCGTACAGGGAATGTTTATCCTCGGTATGCTCCGGATCATCGGTACAGTTACTGGTGTAAATGAATCCCCTCTTGTTGATGCCACGGTTGGATTCTCCCAGTCCATAAACGATATCCTCTTCATCCATGATATAAGTAAAAGAAAAGCCATCTTCTGCACAGATTTCTCCATACCCTGGTTTTCCCTCTTCTGTCTCAATGTTTTCTGTCAGTGCCTCAGTCTCAAAGGGCTCTCCATATACATATTTTTTTATCATTTTCCCCTCTCCCTGTTACAGATTTCTGTAAAGAACAAATGCCTCATAAGGTTTCATGATCACTTTCTTTCCAAAATCCTTTCTTCCAAGATTTGTGATCAGACATTCTGCTTTTTTCTGAAATTCTTCCGGAATTTCCATTTCTGCCACATGTTCGCTGAAATTGCAGACTGTAAGAAGTTTCTCTCCTTCAAGTGTTCTGGTATACGCAAAAATCTGATCATGATCTCTGTAAAGTGCCTCAAAAGCGCCGTAAACGATCACTGGTTTTTCTTTTCTTAAACGGATCAGCTTCTGATAATAATGGAAAATAGAATCAGGATCTGAAAGCTGCTGCTTAGCATTGATCTCCTTATAATTAGAGTTTACCCTGATCCATGGTGTTCCCTCAGTAAAGCCAGCCTGATGGGAATCCTCCCACTGCATCGGTGTTCTGGCATTGTCACGCCCTCTCAGCATCAGGCACTTCATCATGTATTCCGGTGTATAAATACCGGCTTCTGTATATTCATGGAAATACTGAATGCTCTCGATATCCCGGTAATCCTTAAGCTCTGTAAAATAAGCGTTGGTCATTCCAAGCTCTTCTCCCTGATAAACATAAGGAGTTCCCTGCATCATATGAAGGCAGGTGGCCAGCATTTTGGCTGAAGTTTCCCTGTATGCAGGATTATCATTTCCAAATCTGGAAACACTTCTTGGCTGATCATGATTTCCAAGAAACAGACTGTTCCATGCTTTTCCCGCAAGCTCTTCCTGCCATTTGATCATAACCTTTTTAAATTCCCGGAAATCGTATTTCTCGGTAGTCCATTTACCATGGTCTGATCCCTGGTCCTCTACATGCTCAAACTGAAACACCATGTTCAGCTCATTCCTGTCCTCACCTGCATATTTCTGTGCCTCTTCGATAGTCACACCGGAGGTTTCTCCAACTGTCATCACATCATATCTGGATAAAACCTCTCTGTTCATTTCCTGGAGAAACTCGTGGATCCTCGGGCCATGGACGCAGTAAGGACCGAAATCACCGTATAATCCTCCGTTCATTTCTCCATCCGGATATGACTGATCCTTGGAGATCATGCTGATCACGTCCATTCGGAAACCATCGATTCCTTTTTCACACCAGAAATTCATCATATCGTAAACTTCCTGACGGACCTTTTCGTTTTCCCAGTTCAGATCCGGCTGTTTTCTGGAAAACAGGTGAAGATAATACATCTCTGTCTGAGGATCATACTCCCATGCAGGTCCTCCGAACACGCTTCCCCAGTTATTTGGTTCTTTTCCATTGACCGGATTCCGCCAGATATAGTAATCCCTGTAAGGATTATCTTTGGATTTCCTGCTTTCAATAAACCAGTTGTGTTCATCGGAAGTATGGTTTACAACCAGATCCATGAGGATCTTAATACCACGTTTATGTGCTTCCTCAAGAAGCTTTTCATAATCCTCCATGGTTCCATATTCATTATAGATCCTGCGGTAATCGGAAATATCATATCCATTGTCATCCTGCGGGGATTCCAGCATGGGTGAGATCCAGAGAACATTTACTCCCAGCTCCTTCAGATAGTCCAGTTTTTCTATAATTCCGGGAATATCACCAATTCCGTCTCCGTTGCTGTCCTTAAAACTTCTCGGATAAATCTGATATACCACGCTTTCTTTCCACCAGTTTTTTTTCATGGTAAACGGCCTCCTTTTTTCTGTTTGATTCTGAAATCAGCATATCCTATCCGCCCTTTAAAATCAACAGGTTTCTCGTGAAACTTAAATTTCTGCCAAAATTTTCTGTTTTTTTTATGCAGTTTTAACAATAAGTCACTACTGTCCGGTGAAAGAATTTCCATCGTATCCCGATGATGTCCCAGGAAAAGTCGTCACAAAATAAAAAAAGAGATCCTGCTACTCTTTTACAGAATCTCTCTTTACAAGCCAGACAGGGCTTTTTACATTTTTTTGGCAGGTTCCTTTCCCTCTGCCATAAGAAGCAGCTTCCGTAAGGCAAGAACTGCTTTCTGATGAACATCCTGATGAATGGTGGTCAGCTTTGGCCTGACGATCTGCGCATAAAAATTATCATCAAAGCCGGTAATGGAAATCTGATCCGGAATCCTGATTCCCCTGTCTGTAAAATAATTGATAGCTTCCACAGCTGTGTAATCAGAAGAAAATGCCAGTGCCTTTGTCTCCAGAAAATGTGGTAGCAGCTCTTCATATTTTTTCAGTCTGCGCCGGGGTTCCTGGGGAACCACCACATAACGGGAACGACTGCAGAAGCCGCCATTTCTTTCCATTGCCTGTTTAAATCCAAGCCACCTGGCATAATCACTGTCCTCTTCTGTCTCCGCAATAAAAAGCGCCCGGTGGTATCCACAGGAATACAGATATTCCCCGATCTGATATCCTCCGGAATAATCATCTACTCCTACATTTTGAAAGCTATATTCGCCTTTCGGATAGGCATCGATCAATACCATCTTTTTATTCAGCTTTCTGGAAGCTGGTGATACTGTTCTTCGTTATATCCTATAATGATGAGGCCTTCTACATTCCAGCGGGATGCCATATCTACCACATTATCGATCTTTTCCCCGCCAATGAGCATGATGTAGTAGCCTCTGTTCTCCGCTTCCACCTGCAGCGTTCCGGTGATCTCTCCCACAAATGAATCCTGCAGAGACTGCATGCCATGGATAAAAGAAAAACCGAGAACTACTCCTATGATCCTTGATCCATGTCCGGAAAGCATCACAGATCCCATGTGAGGAACATAATTCTGCTCCTTCAGGATCGCTGTGATCCGGTCAATGGTACTCTGCGAAACCCGTTTTGTATTTCCATTTATCACATTGGATACGGTTGTACGACTGACCCCTGCCATATCCGCGATATCCTGCAGCCTTATCATTTCATTGAATACTGCATCAGCTCATAATGAAGCTCACAGCCCTCATAGATCTCTGCAGGAAGCAGTGCTCTTGCAACGACCTTCAATTCTTCTTCCGTCTGATCCACGCGCTGAAGATGAGCGTAATCTCCGTCAATCTGTTTTACGATATAATCACATACCAGCATTATTTTATCCTCTCTCTTTCTTTTAATATATTCAGTTAAAAACAGGCTACAGCAAATGCTGCAGCCTGTCAACTCTATATCCTACCCCCATAAGATATTCTTATATACCTTCTTATTCGTCAGCTCCCTCAACCTTGCTTGCACGTGCTGCGATCTCTTTCTCCTGAATATCATTCGGAGCCTGCTCATAACGTGCAAACTCATAGGAGAAATCTCCGCTTCCGCCTGTCATGGAACGGAGCACTGTGGAATATCCATAAATCTCAAGCAATGGAACATCTGCCTCGATAATGGTATTGCCTTCATGATCCGGATTCATTCCAAGAACACGGCCACGTCTCTTGTTGAGATCGCCCATAACATCACCTGTATATTTATCCGGAACAATCACCTTCATGGAGATGATCGGCTCAAGAAGTACAGGAGAAGCTTCCATGAAGCCCTTCTTGAATGCAAGGATTGTTGCCATCTTAAATGCCATCTCAGAAGAATCAACCGGATGATAAGATCCATCATAAAGAGTAGCCTTCACGCCAACTACAGGATATGCAGCAAGAGGTCCTTTCTGAACACATTCCTGAAGTCCCTTCTCAACTGCAGGGAAGTAGTTCTTCGGAACTGCACCGCCGACAACAACCTGCTCAAATACATAAGGAGTTTCCAGATCACCGGACGGCTCAAAACGCATCTTAACATGGCCGTACTGTCCATGTCCGCCGGACTGTTTCTTATGTTTGCCTTCTACATCCGAATTCTTACGAAGCGTTTCACGGAACGGAACCTTCGGTTTGGAAAGTTCAACATCTACTTTATAGCGTTCTTTCAGTTTGCTTACTACGATATCAAGATGCTGGTCGCCCATACCATAAATCAGGCTCTGGCGGTTTGCACTGTCATTGACAACCTTAAGAGTATTGTCCTCACTCATCATCTTGGCAAGTGACTGAGCGATCTTATCTTCATCGCCCTTCTTTACAGCCTTAAATCTCTTATATGTATATGGTGTGGAAAGAACTGCTTTCGGATAAAGGATCGGGTTCGCCTTAGTTGCAAGGCTGTCGCCTGTCTGCACGCTGCCAAGCTTGGCAATGGCACCGATATCACCTGCAAAAAGCTCCGGAACTTCGATCGGTTTGGAACCTTCCATAACATAAAGCTTATTTACACGCTCCTCTGTTCCCTTCTCTACATTAAGAAGTGTATCATCGGATTTCAGAACACCGGAGCATACCTTGATCAGAGAATATTTACCAAGGAACGGATCAGCGATGGTCTTAAATACATAAGCAGATTTCGCCTTGGCAAAATCATAGTTGGCTTCAAAGATCTCATTGGTCTTCTGTGCGATACCGTTACAGGAACGTCCGCTCGGGCTCGGGAAGTATCCGCAGATATCATCGAGAAGGTTGGATACGCCACGAAGGTTCACAGGTGATCCCATACATACAGGAACAATACTTCCATCCTGTACATTCGTTGCAATAGCTGCGGAAACCTCAGCTACAGAGAATGTATCTCCCTCAAAATAACGATCCATAAATTCTTCGCTGGTCTCTGCAACAGACTCCATCAGAGTTTCATGGTATTTCTCCAGGTATTCGGTCAGGTAATCAGGAACCGGGCATTCTTCCTTGCCGGCCTTGTCAATGTATCTTCTTCCTGCCTGCTTCACAACATTGACATATCCTACGAACTTGCCGTCCTCACGGATCGGAAAATGAAGGGGAGCGATTCTCTTGCCATACAGCTCTGTCAGCTCTTCCACGACCTCACGATAGCTGACATCATCCACATCCATATCTGTAACAAAGATCATACGCGGAAGTTTATATTTCTCGCAGAGATTCCATGCCTTCTGTGTTCCTACCTGAACACCGGCCTTACCGGAAACAACGATGATCGCTGCATCTGCTGCACTGACTGCTTCCTCTACTTCTCCCACAAAATCGAAATATCCAGGTGTATCCAGCACATTTACTTTCATCTTATCCCATGGTACCGGAATCAAAGAAGTTGTGATGGAAAAATGTCTCTTTATTTCTTCCTTGTCATAATCGCTGACAGTATTGCCATCCTCAACACGTCCGAGTCTGCTGGTCATACCTGCCAGATAAGCCATTGCCTCAGCCAGTGTTGTCTTGCCTGCGCCACCATGACCTAATAGGACTACATTTCTGATTCGGTCTGTTCTGAAAACGTCCATATGTAATACCTCCCTGTTTGTCTTACTTAATATGTTCACATTTTACTAAATTTCCATGCAAATTTCAAGTATTTTATTCAATTTTGACAACTTTTTTTCAGAAAGTTTTTTGATATACCGTCAATTCGTTGGAATATGTGTATGAAACGTCTGCTCAAAACTTACGGTTCACATATTTCTTCACAGCATCAACTGAACGGTTCAGCACCATCTCTTCCGGAAAATCCAGCTTTGTCAGCAATTCTCTGGCAAGATCAAATTCCCCGATCAGCAGGTCAAAATGGGCATCACTGTCCATGACAACAGGAACCTGATATTTTTTACAGTAATTCAGCATGACAGTGTCATTCTCCACTGCATTCTCGCGGGTGCAGTCCGGATCCATGGAATGATTGTTCAGCTCCAGGACTTTTCCGTATTCTCTCGCTCCCTGTACCAGTGCTTCATAATCGATCTCATATCTTCCGTCATCCGGATGGCCGATAATATTAATGTATGGATTCTTCATGGCATTAAGATAAGCTTCTGTATTCTCTGCCCTGCTGCCCGGATGGATACAGGGAACGTGAAGACTTGCGATCACCACATCCAGCTTTTCCAGTGTTTTCTGCTCCAGATCTACAGTTCCTGCCGCATCCAGAATGTTTACTTCTGAGCCCAGCAGAAGCTGGATGCCATACATTTCTCTTGGAACAACTTTAATGTTCTGGAAATAAAACTTATGACAGGTTCCGGGCATTTTCGGTGCGTGTTCCGTGATGCCAAGAAGCTCAAGTCCTTTATCCGAAGCAGCTTTCGCCATCTCCCGAAGCGTACAGTAAGCATGTCCGCTGGCAACTGTGTGGGTGTGCAGATCCATGACTGAATGGTATTTCATAACAAACTCTCCTCTGTTTTTAGTTTTTCTATATTATACGTCCGTGCTTCTGCTATTAACAAGAATTTTCTGTAAAACACATTCTTTTTCAAAATTCCCTTTCATAAAGCTTTCTCTTTTGATACATTTATTGACATTTTTCACACTTTCTTTTACAATATATTCGTGATTTACACTTTTAAAGAATAAAAGTAATCTGAAAGGACTCTGAAGTAATATGAAAACCATAGGTTTTATCGGCCTGGGACTCATTGGCGGTTCCGTTGCCAGAACCATCCGAAAATTTCATCCGGATTACCATCTGCTGGCTTTTGACACAGACAGAGAAGCTCTGGCAGAAGCAGTCAGCAGTAATATCATAGACGGTATATGCGATATTGAGGACGAACGTTTCCGCAGCTGCGATTACATTTTCCTCTGCGCACCAGTAGAATTCAATGTGGAATACATGGAGAAGATGAAAGACTCCCTTGGCGAGAACTGTATCCTCACAGATGTGGGAAGCGTCAAGAGTATCATCCACGAAAAGGTAACTGAGCTTGGATTAGATTCCAGATTTATCGGCGGACACCCGATGGCAGGATCCGAACGCAGCGGTTTTTCTAATTCCAGTGATCATCTTCTTGAGAATGCTTACTATATTATCACTCCAGGAGGCGAGGTTCCTCTGGATCGAATATCCGATTTTACAGAACTGATTTCTTCCCTTGGTGCTATCCCCCTTGTGATCACTGCGGAAGAACATGATTTCATCACAGCCGGCGTCAGCATCTTCCTCATATCGTAGCTTCTGCTCTTGTCAACCTTGTTAAACTTCTGGACAATGATGCAGAATACATGAAGATGATCGCAGCAGGCGGCTTCCGCGATATCACACGTATCGCCTCCTCGTCTCCGATCATGTGGGAGCAGATCTGCCTGGAAAATCAGAAGAATATCTCCACAGTTCTGGATGAATTTATCCGTATGCTGATCCAGATCCGCTGTTCCATCGATAATAAAGAATCTGACAATATTTTTGATATGTTCGCAAGCTCCAAGGACTACCGCGATTCCATTGATATTCTGGACAACAGCCTGATTCCTCGCTCTTATGTCCTTTTTATTGATGTGGCTGATGAAGCCGGTGCTATCGCGACTATCGCAACCATACTTGCAACAGAGAAGGTCAGCATCAAGAATATCGGCATTATCCATAACCGTGAATTTGAGGACGGCGTTCTGAAGATCGAGTTTTACACAGACCAGGCTTTAGAGCAGGCGAAAATTCTTCTTAATAAACGTAACTACAAAATCTGCGAACGCTGATGAATGTCAGACACCAAAACAGCTTTTTATAAATCATACACGATCCGTCCTGGTGTCTGAAACGAAAACTAACATTACAGGCAGGTATTCATTATGGAAATTAAAAAAGTAAACAAATTAAACGGCACACTTGCCATCCCAGGTGACAAATCCATCTCACACAGAGCTGTTATGTTCGGCTCACTTGCAGAAGGAACCACCAGGATCACTAATTTTCTGGAAGGTGCAGACTGTCTCTCCACCATCTCCTGTTTCCGGAAATGGGAATCAATATCGAAAACAACAATGGCGAGATTCTCGTCCGCGGTAAAGGTCTACATGGCCTTACAGCTCCAGACGATGTGCTGGATGTAGGAAACAGTGGAACTACCACCCGTCTTATCTCCGGTATCCTTGCAGGACAGGATTTTATTTCCGAGCTTACCGGTGACGCTTCTATCCGGAAACGTCCTATGAAAAGGATCATGACCCCACTCTCTCAGATGGGTGCAGATATTGTAAGTCTTAACGGAAATGGCTGTGCACCCCTCAAGATCTCCGGAAAAAAACTCCAGGCTATCCATTATGATTCACCGGTGGCCTCTGCACAGGTAAAATCCTGCGTACTTCTTGCAGGACTGTACGCTGATGGTATCACAAGCGTAACAGAACCTGTTCTTTCCAGAAACCACACTGAGATCATGCTGAACTATTTTGGGGCAGATGTAACTTCAGAAGGAACAACAGCTTCTGTTAAACCGGATCCTTCTCTGTACGGAAGGGAAATCCTGGTTCCTGGCGATATTTCTTCTGCCGCATACTTTATCGCAGCCGGACTTCTTGTTCCAAACAGTGAGATCCTTCTTAAAAATGTCGGAACCAATCCTACCCGTGACGGTATTCTTCGTGTGTGCAAAGCCATGGGGGCAGATATCACCCTGCTGAACGAAACAAAAGAAGGCGAGCCTACCGCAGATCTTCTGATCCGCTCTTCTTCTCTCCACGGGACCACAGTAGAGGGTGCTATCATTCCTACCCTGATCGACGAACTTCCGATGATCGCTGTAATGGCTGCTTTTGCAAAGGGAACCACTGTAATCCGTGATGCAGCGGAGCTCGTGTAAAAGAATCCGACCGTATCCAGGTTATGACAGAAAACCTTCAGAAAATGGGAGCAGATATCCAGGCAACAGACGACGGCATGATCATCAACGGCGGCAAACCGCTTCATGGAGCTGAGATCGATTCTCACCTTGATCACCGCGTTGCCATGTCCTTTGCAGTGGCAGGCCTTCTCTGTGACGGACCTCTCATGATCAGAAACGGAGAATGTGTCAATATCTCCTATCCGGAGTTTTATTCCGATCTTTACAGCCTGGCTGAATAATATTTGATAAAGTTTATCCTTTTTTCTTCCAGTTTACCCCTTTTCAAATTGATAAAGCCATGATATTATTTTGTCCGAAAAAATATTATTCCAGAGAGGAGCAACTATTATGAGAATTTTGTTTTATGACACCAAGAGCTACGATAAGGAATTTTTTGAGAAGCTGCTTCCGTCCTATCCAGGCATTGAAATCAAATTTATTGAAGCCAACATCCATGAGGAAACAGCAGCTCTTGCCCACGGCTATGATGCCATCTGCGCATTTGTAAATGCTGACCTTGGCACACCGGTAATTGAAGAACTGCACCGTCAGGGTGTAAAGCTGATCCTGATGCGCTGTGCCGGATACAACAATGTTGATCTGGAAACAACAGTTAAATGCGGAATCCAGGTTGTCCGTGTCCCTGGCTATTCCCCGGAAGCAGTTGCCGAGCACGCTATGGCTCTTGCCCTGACAGCCAACCGCCATACACATAAAGCCTATATCAAATGCCGTGAAAACAATTTTGCACTGAACGGCCTGATGGGTGTGAACTTTTATCAGAAAACAGCCGGTATTATCGGTACCGGAAAAATCGGTCAGGCTATGGCAAAGATCTGCCGCGGTTTTGGCATGCGTGTCATTGCCTACGATCTTTTCCCAAATAAAAGCCTGGATTTTCTGGAATATGTTTCACTGGACGAACTTCTTGCAACCAGTGATCTGATCAGCCTTCACTGTCCGATGACTCCGGAGACAGAGCATCTGATCAATTCTGAAACTATTGCAAAAATGAAAGACGGCGTGATCCTGGTCAACACTTCCAGAGGCGGATTGATCAAAACCGATGATCTTATTGCAGGAATCCGTGACCATAAATTCTTTGCTGTTGGTCTGGATGTTTATGAAGAAGAATCTGCTTATGTATACGAGGATATGTCCAGCAGCATTCTCCCGACTTCCACCATCCAGCGTCTGCTGTCCTTCCCAAATGTTACCATGACTTCCCATCAGGGATTCTTCACAGTAGAGGCACTGACCAATATCGCTGAGACAACACTGGAAAATGCACGTGCATTTATGAACGGCGAGGAACTGAAAAATCAGGTTCAGTGATGAGTCACTGATTTTTTTCAAATTATTGGATATTAAAAAAACCGGACACAGATTAATTAGTATCTGTATCCGGGTTTTTATTCATAATTAAGCAAATATTTATTCCTTAATAAATCTCTTCAAACGATTCCCCGTCATCCGAGATATAATACACACGCTTTCCATCCTGGGTAAAAATGATCTTCTGCTTTCCATCTGTATCCAGGCTGCACTGCTGGTAAGTAACACCATCCTCAACAGGAAACATATTATCTGCATTATCATAAGTTTCCGCTTTCAGATTTGATGGAACATGTCCATATTCATAAATATATTCAGCCACATCATCCTTATCAGTATAAGTGCCTTTCTCATCCAGCTTCTTCTGGCTCTCTGTACTGTCTGTGGAAGCATCCGAACTGCTCTCTTTATTTTTGTCTCATCCGCTTCCAGATCTCCCTGGGCCATCTCATCTTCATCTGCCACTGTCATCTCATCATCGGTATTCTCATCCATGGATTCCAGCTCATCATCTGTCAATGGTTCCAGGTCATCCTGGAAAGCAGACTCGTCATATTTTGCTTTCTCCTTGCAGCCGCCCAGCATCAGCACAGCAGCTCCTGTTATTGCCAAAAGAAAAAATTTAAACTTTCTCATGAATCAAGCTCCTTTCACAGCATATCGTTCTCTCAAAAGTGCAATTTCTCTTTTCCATCCCTCATCATCATTCGGTGTCTCCAGAATAAATGGAATTCCTTCTAATGCCGGATGACACACTACATTTACAAGCGCATCCAGTCCGATCTCTCCTTCACCGATCTTCGCGTGACGATCTTTGTGGCTGCCCAGACCGTTCATACTGTCATTAAGGTGAACCGCTTTCAGTCTGGAAAGTCCGATCACCTGGTCAAATTCATGAAGCACCCCATCCAGGTCATGGACAATATCATACCCTCCATCCCACACGTGACAGGTATCCAGACAGACACCCAGCTTATCCTTTTTCTCCACACGGTCAATAATCTCCCTCAGTTCCTGAAATGTTGCCCCCACCTCAGAACCCTTACCAGACATGGTTTCCAGAAGAACTGTCGTACTTTGCTCTTCTGTAAGCACTTCGTTAAGGATCTCAGCAATCTTGGTGATCCCCGCTTCTGTTCCCTGGCCTACATGACTTCCCGGATGAAAATTATAATAATTCCCCGGCGTATTTTCCATACGCTTCAGGTCATCTTCCATAACCTCCCTGGCAAAATCTCTCAGATTTTCTTTGGCCGCGCAGGCATTCATGGTATAAGGGGCGTGTGCCACCAGTTTCCCGAACTGATTCTCCCTGGCCAACTCCAGAAACTTCTCCACATCCTGCTGATCGATCTCTTTCGCCTTGCCGCCCCGTGGATTCCTGGTAAAAAACGCGAATGTATTCCCGCCGTTTTTCAACATCTGACGGCCCATAGCAGCGTAGCCTTTGGACGAACTTGTATGATTTCCGATATATAGTACCATTTTTCTGTAATCTCCCTGTAATATTTATTTGCAGCATTATTATAACAAAAACGCCTTTTTCTGAAAAGACCGGGATTCTTCCTTTACATTGTTTCCAATTCTTTCTATAATAAATGTATCTTTACATATGAAGGAGAAAGAAAAAATATGCCAAACGATAATCGAAGACGACCGGTTCATGGCCATGATCCGGAACATGCCCGCCAGGAAGCTCTCCGTGCACGCGAAGCACGGCAGCAGCGTTCCGGCAAGGAAGGAGCCCGGCAACACAGAACTGCCTCTTCCGGCACTTCCCACCAGAACTCTTCTGCTGCAGACAGACATTCATCTTCACATAATTCTGCAGCATCCCTCAGAAAAGCGATTTCCCACAACTCCCGCTATCAGCAGGTCCGCCGCCAGAAACTGATGCTTGCAGGAGGTGGCATTCTTCTGGTACTGCTTCTGGTCATTATCTTTTCCGCACGCGCCTGCTCTTCCAGAAAGGCAGCCGAGGCAGCAGCACTCCAGAAAGCCCAGGCAGAAGCCGAAGCAAAAAAAGCCCCGGCGGAAGCTGCCGCAGCTAAAGAACCTGTTTCTCTTACCATCAGCGTAGTCGGCGACTGTACACTTGGAACTGATGAAACTTTTGATTATGATACCGGTTTTACTGCTTATTATGATAATAACGGAAAAGATTATTTCTTCAAAAATGTAAAAAGCATCTTCGAAGCCGATGACCTGACCATTGCCAATTTCGAGGGAACACTTACAGATTCCGATACCCGCGAGGACAAAACATTCGCATTTAAAGCTCCTGCCGAATATGCCCAGATCCTTAACAGCGGTTCTGTAGAAGCGGTAAATACCGCCAATAACCACAGCCATGATTACGGCGACCAGAGCTATACCGATACCATGACAGCTCTTGATAACGCAGGAATTACACATTTTGGATATGATGATACAGCAGTCATGGATATAAAAGGCATCAAGGTCGGTCTTGTGGGAATCTATGAACTGAACGATCACCTTGGACGGGAACAGCAGCTGAAAGATAATATTGCCAAAGTCAAAAAGGATGGTGCAGAACTTGTTATTGTGATCTTCCACTGGGGAAATGAAACAGAAACTGTCCCGGATACCAACCAGATGACTCTTGGGCGTCTGGCTATTGATGAAGGTGCTGATCTGGTGTGCGGCCATCATCCACATGTACTTCAGGGAATTGAGACCTATAAAGGCAAAAATATCGTCTACAGCCTCGGAAACTTCTGCTTCGGAGGAAACAGCTCTCCAAGTGATATGGATACTATGATCTTCCAGCAGACGTTTACCATTACTTCTGAAGGTGTGCAGGAAGATAACGTAACCAATATCATCCCCTGCTCCATTTCCTCTGCTGATGGATATAACAACTATCAGCCAACTCCTGCTACCGGTGATGAGGCTACCCGTATCAAGGCGAAGATCCAGGAACGAAGCGCAGCAATTCCGGCAGCTGATTCTTCTGCTTCTTCCGGTACAACAGGAAGTACCGACAGTTCCGACAGCAATTCTACTGACAGCACAGATAGCGGCTCTTCCGGCAGTGCAGATGTTTCGGACGGAGCAGACTCTTCAGGCAATAACTCTGGTGACTCTGCAAGCAGCGATGATTCTGATTATGATACCAGTTCAGACGATACATCCGATGACCAAGATTATAGCTCAGATGATGATTCCAACTACGGCGATGATTCTGATTTCACCGACGACAGTGAAGAATAGCCCTGTAAAAATCTTATAAAGTTATAAAATAAAAAAGAAACCGGGAAAGCTCGTATTCAGAACTTTTCCGGTTTTTGTAATTTTACGATTTGTATATACTTTTTTATTCGATCATCATCGCATCGCCAAAACTGAAGAAACGATATCTCTCCTTCACAGCTTCCTCATAAGCTGCCATTATGTGCTCTTTTCCTGCTAAGGCAGAAACCAGCATCAGCAACGTTGATTCCGGTAAATGAAAGTTCGTGATCAGTCCGTCAATTGCCTTGAATTTATATCCCGGATAGATAAAAATCTCTGTCCAGCCGCTTCCGGCCTTTACAATCCCATCCTCACCAGCTGCAGACTCCAGCGTACGGCAGCTGGTAGTACCTACAGAAATTATTCTTCCGCCGTTTTTCTTTGTGTCATTGATCAGTTTCGCCTGATCTTCATCCACAATATAAAACTCAGAGTGCATATGATGCTTTTCAACATCATCTACTTTTACAGGACGGAAAGTTCCAAGACCTACATGTAAAGTTACATGGGCAATATTTACCCCCATCTCCTTCACTTTTTCAAGAAGCTCCGGTGTGAAATGCAGTCCTGCTGTAGGTGCAGCAGCAGAACCTCATTTTTTGCATATACAGTCTGATAACGATTTTTATCCTTTAATTTATGAGTAATATACGGTGGCAGCGGCATCTCACCTAACTGATCCAGAATCTCCTCAAAAATCCCTTCATAATGGAACTGGATCAGACGATTTCCCTCATCCACGATATCAATGATCTCGCCTTTCAGGATTCCGTCACCAAATGTGATCTTTGCACCGGGACGAGCTTTTTTGCCCGGCTTAACAAGACACTCCCAGATATCATTCTCACGGCGTTTCAGAAGAAGGATCTCAATAAGAGCTCCTGTCTCCTCCTTATGGCCATAAAGACGCGCCGGAATAACCTTGGTATCATTGATCACAAGGCAGTCACCTTTATGCAGGTAATCCAGTATATCTGTAAAATGACGATGCTCAATGCTTCCGTCCTTCAGTGACAGATGCATCAATCTGGAGGAACTTCTGTCCTCCAGCGGATCCTGAGCGATCAGTTCCTGCGGCAGGTCATAATAAAAATCTGATGTTTTCATAATTATTTTTCCACTTCCTCTTTCCACTGTTTACGAAGTCTGCGGATCTCATTCCACTCTTTATTAGTCAGGTCAGCCTTGGGCAGCAGATCAGGCCTCCACCTGGCAGTACGGATGATGGACTGTTCTCTCCGCCACTTATCCACATTTCCATGATGTCCGGAAAGCAGCACCTCCGGAACTTTTTTTCCATGCCACTCTTCCGGGCGGCTGTACTGCGGATATTCCAGAAGATTTCCGGAAAAAGATTCCGTCTCACCTGATTCCTGATTATTCAGAACACCTGGTACCATTCTGGAAATCGAATCCATCATTACCATGGCAGGAAGCTCTCCACCTGTAAGTACATAATCACCGATAGAAACATAATCTGTCACAATCTCTTCAAGAACGCGTTCATCAATCCCCTCATAATGGCCGCAGAGAAAAACCAGATCATCCTCCAGCGCAAATTCCTTTGCCATATTCTGGTTGAAAGTTTTTCCCTGTGGAGTAAGGAAGATCACACGCGGCCTTTTTCCGATCCGGTTGACAATGGACTCATAGGAAAGATATACAGGCTCTGCCTGCATCAGCATTCCTGCACCGCCGCCATATGGATAATCGTCTACTTTCTGATGCTTGTTAAAAGCAAAATCTCGGATATTGATAGCTTCCAGCGTCAGAAGCCCTTTGGCTATCGCACGGCCGGTGATACTTGTATTCATCCCATTCTCGATCATCTCCGGAAAAAGCGTAAGTACATGATAATTCATTTAAACAAGCCCTTTCATCAAATGTACAGTCATGGTATTTTCATCAACATTAACGTCAAGAATACATTCGTGGATAGCAGGAAGAAGGATCTCATCTCCATTTACCTGTTCCACCACATATACGTCATTGGCACCTGTCTCCATCACGTCACGAAGCACTCCGAATTTCTCCCCGTTCTCCAGAAGTACATCCATCCCAATCAGATCACCGACATAATACTCATCCTCACCAAGCTCCTGTGCCTCCTCCCGCGGAATCCACAGATCACGGCCTTTGTACATTTCAATATCATTGATATTATCAACGCCTTCAAACTTCAGGATTGCAAGATTCTTATAAAACTTCACGTTCTTAATATTCAGTCTGCGAAGTTCTTTTCCTGTGTCCAGAAGCACATATTCTATATCAAGAAAACGCTCAGCATCGTCTGTGGTTGGAAAAACCTTTACTTCACCACGAACACCGTGAGTCGTTGTAATAACTCCTACCTTTAATAAATCTTCCATTTTCGCTCCCTTTCAGAGTGAAAACAGGAGCCATGGAATCCACAGCTCCTGTCTCTCTTTTTCATTGCAGAATATCTACAATCACTTTTTTGCTGCTTTTTGAAGAAGCCGCCTTTACAACGGTACGGATTGCCTTGGCAATTCTTCCCTGTCTTCCGATGACCTTGCCATATCGGCCGGTCCGACTTCAGTTCAACAACGATGG
>ENA-OQCO01000348-OQCO01000348.1-human-gut-metagenome-genome-assembly--contig:-NODE-348-length-26458-cov-4.090730_pt1 | contig 26458 bp, 24 predicted proteins | sample MGYA00242500_ERZ504582 | MGnify/ENA primary metagenome ERZ504582 (study PRJEB26092, sample SAMD00036346) | human gut metagenome | host: Homo sapiens | study: EMG produced TPA metagenomics assembly of... | reverse complement strand
AAGGAAACAGGTATGTTTTTATGGATGACAATACACTTTTACAGCTTGAAGGCTATGTTGAAAGCGTAGTTACAGAAATGAGGAAAACGGTTATACCGTTGTTGAAATATCGGACGATGACGACTATATAACAGCTGTCGGCATTATGCCAAGGGTACATCAGGGCGACCTTTTAAAGCTCACAGGCAATTATAAGGAACATCCTAATTACGGCAGGCAATTCTCTGCCCAGGTCTGTGAGCTTTGCCGTCCGAGCGGTACAGCAGGGATTCTGCGTTACCTTTCTTCCGGTGCAATCCGTGGAATAGGCGCAACAACCGCACAAAGGCTTGTATCTGAATTTGGCGAAAAAACTCTTGATGTTATGGAAAACGAACCCGAAAGAGTAGCAATGCTCAAGGGAATTTCAAAATCAAAGGCAGAAGATTTTTCTCTGCAGCTAAAGCAAAGCACGGGTATCCGCTCGCTTATATTATTCCTCGGCGAATACGGAATAGGCAATGCTGCGGCTGTTAAAATTTTCACAGAACTCGGAACTTCCGCTATTGAACAAATTAAAGAAAACCCGTACATACTTTGCAGCGGAGAGTTCGGCATAAGTTTTCAGACTGCCGACTTTATTGCAAAAAAGCGTGATTTTGACGAGCAGAGCACAGAGCGACTTCGTGCCGGAATTGCTTATATTTTAATACATAACGAAGGCAACGGTCATACCTGTTTGCCTTTTGAGGTTCTCTGCAAAAAAGCCGCAGATTTCCTGAAAGTTGACATAGCACTTATTGCTTCAACAATGCAGGAAATGATTTTCGACCGCTCGCTTATCAAAGACAATGTAAACGATAAAGAATTTATTTTTTCTCCTAACACCCATCTTTGTGAACTTTATATAGCCTCAAGAGTGAAAATGCTGCTTGGATTTGCGGCTGAACAAATTAAAAATATTGACACCGAAATTGAAAAATGCGAAAAAAATGACGGAATAGAATATGCCGCACTGCAAAAAGAGGCAATCACACAGGCACTAACAAAAGGTATGCTTGTGCTGACAGGCGGTCCGGGCACAGGTAAAACCACAACATTAAACGCTATTATTAAAATATTGCAAAACAACGGCAAAAAAGTTTTGCTTGCCGCACCGACAGGAAGAGCGGCTCAGCGAATGAGTGCTTTAACGGGAGTTGAGGCAAAAACTATTCATCGTCTGCTTGAAGTAAGCTGGGACAAGCACGATAAACCTATTTTTAATAAAAACGAACGCAATCAGCTTAAATGTGACGCCCTCATAGTTGATGAGGTTTCTATGGTTGACACCTTTATTTTTGAAAGCGTTATGAAAGCCTTGCCTATCGGTTGCCGTCTTATACTTGTCGGCGACTCTAACCAGTTGCCGTCCGTAGGACCGGGCAACATACTCGGCGACCTTACCGACTGCGGAATTGTACCGGTTGTAAGGTTAAACGAAATTTTCCGTCAGGCACAGAAAAGTCTTATTGTTACAAACGCACATAAAATAGTCAACGGCGAAATGCCCGTTCTCAATGCATCTGATAAAGACTTTTTCTTTTTATTAAGGAATAACAAAACCGAAATTTCTCAAGTAATCGTTGACCTTTGCGCACAAAGATTACCAAAGGCTTACAGTTACTCTGCATTTGACAATATTCAGGTGCTTTGCCCGTCAAAGAAAGGCGAACTTGGCACTGCCGAAATGAATTTCAGACTTCAAAAGGCTCTTAATCCAAAATCAGCCGATAAAGCTGAAATTGAAATTGCATCAAAAACATTCAGAATTGGCGACAAGGTAATGCAGATAAAAAACAACTACGATATAACCTGGATAAGAGATGACGGAGAGCAGGGTTCGGGAATTTTTAACGGCGACATAGGAATTATTGATTCTATCGACCGCAAAAGCCGTACGCTTATAGTTATTTTTGACGACAAGACAGCCAAATACACTTATGAATACGCAACCGATCTTGACTTTGCATATGCGGTCACTGTACATAAAAGTCAGGGTAACGAATTTGACTGCGTAATTATACCTATGTTTCAAGGACCTCCTCAACTTTATTACAGAAATTTACTTTATACAGCCGTTACACGAGCAAAGAAAACGCTTGTGCTTGTCGGAAATCCAAAAACGGTAGAATATATGGTACAAAATAACCGCCGTACAAAAAGATACAGCGGATTAAAGGAATTTTTACTGCGTGATGAACAGTTATATTAAAAGAGCAATGCTGTTTTTGCAGGACATAATTTTCACCGTAAAGTGCCCGTACTGCGAAAAAGTTATTGACAGGAATGACTACGCCTGTAAAGAATGTAAGAGTAAATTTCCGCAAAAAGGCTATGAAACTTACGCTGTTGGAGGATACAAAACAATAGCGCCGTTTAAATATGACAGTATATTTGCAAGCGGTGTAAAAAACTTTAAATTTTACGAAAATCCGTCATATTCCCGCCAACTTGCCATACCTTTGGCTAATGAAATAATCGCAAAATACGGTGTCGGCTGTTTTGATATTATTACCGCCGTACCGATGTATTATAAAAATATGCGTGAACGGGGATATAATCAATCGGAACTTCTTGCAAAAGAATGTGCGGAAATTTTTAACATTCCGTATGCAGAACTTGTTGAAAAGCATAAGAAAAATAAAGCTCAACATACGCTTAAAGGAAAAGAACGAGAAAGCAATGTTCAAGGTGTGTACCGTGTAATTGACAGTCAAGCAGTGGCTGACAAGAATATTCTTATAATTGACGATATTATTACTACGGGCAACACACTCGGAGAATGTTGTAAGGTTCTTAAAAAAGCAGGCTGCAAAAACATATGCTGTGCAGCGCTTTGTGCGGCTATTGTATAACTTAAAAAGGTTGAAAAAATTGGAGTATTACCAATTCTTTCAACCTTTAGTTTTATTGTTTTTAGATAGTTGTGAATAAATTATGGCTTAGTAAATTGTTTTGCCAATCTTTTATAATTGCCTGACTAAGTATTCATAATTCCTAATTTTTAAAGAACATTATACTCTCATTGAAATATACTTTTGAAGAACAGTAACATCGTTTACATCAATTTTTCCGTCGTCGTTTAAGTCACAATAAATTTTATATCTGTTTTCATCAAATATTGAATCTTCTTCGACAAAAAGAGAACCGTTAAGATACATCTGCAAACTTGTAACATCATTTACATTTGTTGACTTATCGGCATCAAGATCGCCGCAATATCTGGCATTAAGATCATATAAAGTATCAATATCAATAACACCGTTAGTGTATAATTCAACAGCATTTTGTACTTTATTATCAGCATAATAATAACTGCCTGCAGGTGAATCTTCATAAATGGGATATACAAAATTTCCTGTTTTTAAAGATTTAATATTATTGTTTGATGAATAATGATCCTCAACTAAAATATAATCGAATTTAACTTCTTCGCTTAATACAGATAATTTAAAATAAAAAATATCATAATCGCTTTCAGGGCAAGGGTAAGCTAAAGTTTGTTCAATATATTCTCTTGTCTGTTTTTCAATCTTAAAAAATTCATCCCATGTAATTTTGTTATCAACACTGTAGTAGTCTTTATCTGCAAGATCAACAGATACCTTTATATCGGCATCACCAAGGTTTAATATCTGTTCTTTGGTTGAAATGCAGAACAAACATTCAGTTGCGGAAAAATATTTTATTTCTGATACCGAATATTTTTCATCAATAATTTTCTTTTTATCATCTGGTTTCTGACTTCTTATATTATTTTTATATTCCTCATAATCACGCAATAATTCATCACTATAAGTCTTTCCGCCGTCTTCATTTACAATAATCTCATCTAAGCGATCGTTTTTATCTGCAAATATATATATATCTTCATAATATGAAGTTAAATTAATTTCAACCGCAACCGTATCTGTATCCGCAATATCATCAATCGCCCACATAAGTTCTCCTGTTAACTTATTTTTAAAATCGTGATTCCACATATCTACATCACCAACGGCTGAGTTTCCCGTATCAGCCGCAAATGCTGTTGTTGTGCCGCAAAAAACAGCACTTGCCAAAATTGCTATTGCCATAATACCGCTTATAAGTTTTTTCATAATATAGCCTCCTTTAAAACATAAGTCATATTTCTTACGATTATTGTACTATATCATTAAATATCAAGCAAGTGTATTATTGTATAATCTTTTGATTAAATTGTTAGTTATTTTGACTAAACAAAATCATATACAAAAACTCCCTCCGTAAATACGAAGGGAGTAACTAATTCGATTAAATTATCAAACAGGATGAACCATATTTTTCTTGTCGAGCTTGTCGCCGTTAATGCCAACTTCGGCATTTCTTCTCTTCTCAAAGAAGTCGAGAGCAACCTCGGGAACTGAGCGTATGAAAGAACATCCTCTTCCTGCTCAATCCACTGTGAAATCTCACCTCTGAGCTTATCAAGCTCCGGCTCAAGTAAATCTGCAGGACGGCAAGTAATAATCTTCTTATCGCCGCAAATCTTCTTCTGGAATGCAGGATCAATCGGCATTGGTGTTGTGCCGTACTCGCCTGCAACAAGACCCTTAAACTCGTTTGTACACATCTTGTATCTCTCACCTGTAATTACATTGAATACAGCCTGTGTACCAACAATCTGTGATGTAGGAGTAACGAGCGGTGGGTAACCTGCATCTTTACGAACTCTCGGAACTTCCTCAAGTACCTCTGTAAGCTTGTCTTCTTTGCCTGCCTGCTTAAGCTGTGAAAGAAGGTTAGAAAGCATACCGCCCGGAACCTGATAGATAAGAGCCTTAGCATCTGTAGCAAGCATCTTCTGATCAAGAAGACCGTTCTTAAAGTATTTCTCACGAAGAGTCATAAAGTAAGCACGAATTTCAGCAAGCTGCTTAATGTCAAGACCTGTATCATACGGTGTACCTGCAAAAGCGGCAACCATTGACTCTGTAGGAGCATGTGAAGTACCGAGTGCAAGTGGGCTGATAGCAGTATCAATACCGTCAGCGCCTGCCTCAACACCCTTTAAAAGACACATTGATGCAAGACCTGATGTGTAGTGTGTGTGGAGCTGAATAGGAAGATCAACAGCAGACTTAATAGCCTTTACAAGGCTCTCTGTAGCTGTTGGTGTAAGCAAAGCAGCCATATCCTTAATGCAGATAGAATCTGCGCCTGCATCGGCAATTCTCTTTGCATACTCTACATAGTATTCATCTGTGAAAACAGGACCTGTTGTGTAGCTGATAGCTACCTGTGCTTCAGCCTTGCCGTTTTCTCTCTTTGCAGCATTGATAGCTGTCTTGAGGTTCTTAATATCGTTAAGAGCGTCAAAAATTCTGATAATATCAATACCGTTAGCAACCGAACGCTGAACGAGGTACTCTACGCAGTCATCGGCATAGTGACGGTAACCGAGCATATTCTGACCTCTGAAAAGCATCTGTAGCTTTGTATTCGGACAATGCTCACGAATTGTACGAAGTCTTGCCCATGGGTCTTCATTTAAGAAACGAAGACAAGCGTCATATGTTGCACCGCCCCAGCACTCAAGTGAATAATAACCGATTTTGTCAAGCTTATCAAGAATCGGGAGCATTTCCTCTGTTGTCATTCTTGTAGCAATAAGTGACTGATGTGCGTCACGCAGGGCAGTTTCGGTAACTCTAATTTTCTTTGCCATTTCGGACATCCCTTTCGTCAGTTATTAGTTAAGAGTAACAAGTGTTTTACCTGAATCTACAGACTCACCCTTAGCAACATCAACAGTTGCAACTACACCGTCCTGAGGAGCCTTTACAGGAGTTTCCATCTTCATAGCCTCAATAAATACGAGGTCGTCACCGGCTTTAACTGACTGACCGGCTGAAACAACAACATTAACAACTGTACCCGGCATAGGAGCTGATACTACTACTGAACCTGCTGCGCCTGCAGGAGCTGCCGGCTTTGCTACAGGTGCGGGTGCTGCTGCCGGAGCAGGAGCTGCTGCAACAGGAGCTGAAGAACCGCCGAGCTCTTCAACCTGAACATCGTATGCTGTACCGTTTACTGTAATTCTTAAATTTTTCATTTTAAATATCCCCTTTATTTAAACAAACATATTTATCAGATTGTTGAATGTTTCTTAGCAACTGTAGGAACTCTCTTGCCTGCAAGCATATCAAGAGCGGAAATAAGAGCTTTTCTTAAATCCTGCTGTTCAACAATACCGTCAACATAGCCGTTCTGTGCTGCGTTGAAAGCAGAGAGATTTTCTGCCGCAAACTTTTCGGCAACTGCCTTCTGCTCTGCAACAGGAACATTCATAGCGTCAGCTGCAAGAATAAATGCCGCAGCCTCAACATTTACAGGAGAAATAACAGCCTGCGGAAGTGCGTAAACCATATCTGCGTTTGCGCCTGTACCTGCAAGTGCAATGTAACCTGAACCGACAGCCTGACCGTAAACTACGGAAATCTTAACTGTAGTAGCCTCTGCATAAGCCGATGCTGCCTTTGCGGCTGACTTAATTGATTCAAAGCCCTTACAGTCAACAAATGTAAGTATCGGAAGTGAGAAAGCGTCGCAGAAACGAACAAATTTTGCAATCTTTGTTGTTGCGGAACATGAAAGCACACCGCCGTTTGTCTTTACAATACCAACTACCGAACCGCCAAGACGGGCAAGTCTGACTTTAGCGTCTTTGCCGTAGTTGTCAAAAAGTTTATAAACACTGCCGCCGTCAACAGTTGAACCTACGATGCAGTCGCAGTCTGCAGGCTCTTCCTCAAATGACTCCGGAGCAGTATTGAGATTGTTAGACGGAAGATAAAGAACAAGCTCTTTAGCCTTAGCTACAGCCTCAGCAGAATCCTTTGCAACAACAGAAGCAATACCGTGCTCTGCGTTGTACTCCGCACTTGCATTCTTGCCTGTAACATCAAGAGAAAGCTGTGCCTTTTCACTCATAATAACAAAATCCGCACTTGCTGCGTTAAGAGCGTTTGTACCAAGGCAAGTTCCGAGAACTACCGAAATCTGCGGAACCGCACCCGAAACCGCAGCAGCGCTGTTAAGAACCTGACCGCAGCCTGCAAGAAGCTCATTGCCCTGCATAAGTCTGCCGCCGACACTGTCGTAAAAACCTACAACAGGAGCGCCTGTTTTAAGTGCAAGATCATAAATCTTTTTAAGCTTTGCAGCCTGTGCCTTACTCATAGCACCGCCGCAAATGTCGCTGTTCTGTGCGAAAGCGTAAACAGGCATACCCTCAACTGTACCAAAACCTGCAACAACCTCTGCAAAACCTTCGCCGGATTTTGCAAAAGCATCAATTTCAGTAAAGCTGTCAGCGTCAAAAATTCTGTTATTGTTTTATAAGCAGAAGTAGATGCGATTTCAGCCTTTGCCTGATTGATTTTTTCAATACTCATCTTAAACATCCTCCAATACAATGTATTGAATATACCGACAAATAGCATAAGTCGGCATACTAATTTACCACATATATCATTATATCCTAATATTTATCAAACTACAAGGAAAAAGCAAAGCTATTTTTAAAATTTGAATATTTACAACAATGATTTTGCACAAACATTCTGATTTACTGTGCATTTTAACTTGTGATTTTATTTGATTTTTTGTCCCAAAAGTTAAGTTTTTAAGGCTTTGGATTAAATAAGCTGTTTTCCGTTTACAAACGGGTTTGAAAGCAGTTTTTTTACTCAATTTCGGTAAGGTCACGCCAATCGCCCTGTTTCAGCATACCCATTTTTACGCCGCCGATTTGTATTCTTTTAAGTCTTGCAACCTCAAGACCCACAGCCTCGCACATACGGCGGATTTCACGGTTCTTGCCCTCATGAAGTATCATTTCGAGTACAACTCTGCCCGGTTCCTGATGAAGTACATGCACCATTGCAGGGGCTGTCTTTACTCCGTCAAGCTCAATACCGGTTTCAAGCTTAACAAGCTGATCTTCGTCAATAGACGGACGGACTGTTACTCTGTAAATTTTATAAACGCTGTTCTTCGGGTGCATAATTTTGTTTGCCAGCTCACCGTCATTTGTGAGAATGAGCATTCCCTCCGAATCTTTGTCAAGTCTGCCGATAGGGTAAACTCTTGTGCCCACATTTCCCACAAGTTGAGCAACGCATTTTCTGCCTCTGTCATCGCTCATTGTAGTAATAAATCCTCTCGGTTTATTGAGCATAATATAGCGGTAAGACGGCTTTGCGTTGGTAAGCACACGCTTACCGTTTACAAATACCTTATCTGTCGGTCTTACCTTGTCGCCGAGTTGAGCGGTTTTGCCGTTCACTTTTACATGACCGTCAATAATCATCTGCTCTGCTTTTCTTCTTGATGCGATACCGCATTGTGATAATAACTTTTGAAGTCTTATTGGTTCATTCTTTGCCATATGTAAAAAAATCCTTTATCTTAGTCCAAATACTTTTGTTTTTATTCTGCGTATTGCTGTATTCAACAGCGGTTAAATTTGTACTTGCAAGCGTTTTGCCGTCAAGCGTGTATTCTATTCTGCCCACAATATCTCCGTCTTTCACAGGTGCATACAAGAAATTATCGGCATATGCGGTTCGTACAACATTGCTTTTCTTGTCAAAAGGCACTACAACATTTTTGCCCTTTGTACCCGTAACACCGATGCTCTCGTCATCACCGCCCGCACACGGAATTTCAAGGTAATAATCGGAATCATCGCACTCAACACAGGCAAGTTTTGAAAAGCCGTAATTATAAAGAGCTATGTGGTCATTCCAATCGTTTCTGTCATTGAGTGTAACGCAAACAAATGTAAGTCCGTCCTTTTTGGCGGAAGAAACCAAACATCTGCCTGCCGCCATTGTGTAGCCTGTTTTTCCGCCCGTACAATACTCATACATAGAGAGCAGACGGTTATGGTTTGTATAGGTTGTTCTCTTTGACTGCGGTTCGCTGAATTCTACCGTAACGCTTTTTTGCGAAGTCAGTTTTGCAAAACTTTCGTTTTCAAGCGCATAGCTCATAAGCAAAGCCATATCGTAAGCCGTAGAATAATGATTTTCGTCATCAAGTCCGCTCGGTGTAACAAAATGTGTGTTTTTCATTCCTATTACAGCCGCCCGATTGTTCATAAGCTCGGAAAATTTTTCTGCACTGCCCGCAATAGAAATTGCCGCCGCATTTGCTGCGTCATTTCCCGATGCCATCATCATTCCTGCCGCTAAATCACTGAGTTTAACCTTTTCCCCCACTTTAAGGTACATCGAACTGCCCTCGGCTGTCATATCCTTGGTAAAAGCAACAACCTTGTCGGCAGAATCGGCATACTCAAGCGTAATGAGTGAAGTCATCAGCTTTGTGGTACTTGCAGGTTTCATTTTTTTATTTTCATTTACAGAAAAATACACTTTCCCGTCATCAACACAATAAAGCACGCAAGCCTGTGCATTTACTGCCGGCTTGTCGGTTTCCTGCGCAAATGCCGTAATCTGTGCTGTTTGCGTTAATGTCACCACAACTACAACTATAACGGAAAGTATTTTTTTCATAAGCTCGCCTCCGAACTAATTTTATGCGAAGGCTTTGCCATAAATTACACCATATCTATATCGTCCTGTGTTATTTCCGAGAAATCATCGGCATCTTTCTTCTTGCTGAACATTCCCTTTACTTTTTGAAGAACATCCGGGATCATACCCACAATGCCCTCTGCGGTACTGCCGTTGTTGTCAACGGAAACAAGTCTTACTTCTCCCTGATAAACAGTTAAAAATGCAACAGGCTGAATTGTAACGCCTGCGCCGCTGCCGCCGCCAAAGCAATCTTTATTTTCTTTTTTGGTAGGAAGATCCGAGCCGCCTGCCGCAAACCGTAGGTTACCTTTGAAACAGGAATAATGAGTGTACCGTCGGGAGCGGTAATCGGCTCGCCGACAATAGTATTTACATCTACCATTTCCTTAATTTTGTTCATAGTAGTGTCCATAAGATTTCCGATAGGATGTTCCATAGTAATTCTCCTTTGTATTGAATAATCGTCATAACTGCACAAACAGATATGCGATAAATATCGTTAATTGTCTTTTATATTTTTAAGCTCCATAAGCATTTTTAATGCCTTAAAGCCGTGTTTTAATACTATTTTAACAAGATGTGCTATTCTTGTTTTAAATATCGCAAAAAACTCAATCTTGGTTTCCGCACCCTTCGTAAAGTCGGGAAGAATATCCACACCGTAATGCGTATATTTCATTGAACTTATAACCGCACTTGTCAGCGGATAGACAAACGAGCAAACCTTGCCGTAATTTATAGCCGTATCGGCAGCGTCTTTTCCTCCGACTTTTATGCTTAACGCAAAGCTTTTGATTATTATGTGTGCAAAAAAGTCTTTTAATACACCTGCGGTAAGCTCTGTAATCCTTGTAAAAAGATTTACAATCCCCGAAAGTCCCAACTCTTTTAAGAAATTATCATTAGGTTTTTCCTCTTTTTTAGGAGCAGGCTTTTGCGGTTGTTCGGTTTTTTCTCTTTTTGGGTTTCTTTTTCTTTGGCACAGGCGGATAAAGAATAATCTTTACAAAGCCTATGCGAAGTCTGCAAAAGAATTGTTTTTTATATTGAACGCAGACCTCAATGGGAATAGCAAGAATTATTGCAAAAACAAGACTATCCCCAGCAGTATATACAGCCAGAGCAAGGCAAAACCTCCTCCGAGTTTAGTTTATCATTTTAAAAGCAATTTTACTTAATCTTACTGATTTAATATAAATACTGCCTACTTTTTCGCCTTCGGCATCGGTAATTCGTCATACATTGCATTGAATAAACCTGTCAAAAAATCTTTATTATCAACTTCATCCACCAAAAGCATTTCCTTTGCTCCCTCATACGGCAGCTCATATACAGCTGTCGGAATATATTGGATTGCGGATTTTACAGGCTTTACAAGTAATCTGTCATCATATATTCCGCCTATTATTTTACCACGATAGTAAATAATAAATTCACCCATCATAGCACGATAAGTAATTTCATCTAAATCGGAGAGTTGTCCTAAAACAAACTGCAAATATTCCTTGCTTGATGCCATAACCTGCATACACCTCAATTTAATGCCAGTTAAACATATCCAAATGCCTGCAAACCATATACTGCATCGGTTTGCCGTCATCAACAGTTATTTTTCTTTTTATCAAAGGATGAAACCATTGTTTGAAATCGACATTTTCAGATAGCTTAACGGCTATATTGAGAGCCTCGTCATAGTCGGCTGTCCAACCGTCATGTCCAAAATCAATACACTCACCCTTTGTGTTTACAACAGCCCTAACTCTTTCTTCATTTGAATTAATAATCATATACTCGCTGTCTTTATAGTTGTTTTCTTTTTTATTTACCCAAATAATATTACCTGATTCAATTAAAGCCAGCTTTTCCGCAAGATGAATAACATCATATGACTGCGGAATTTTATCGGTATATTCATTATACGGCCATGATTTATGCAATTCCTCATATGTTCCGCATCGTGTTATACCTTTATTGCAGTATATAAAAAAGGTGTACTCATCAGACTTTGAAAACACATAATTATTATTATGTTCCGGAAAATCAAACATTTATATCCCCCTGTTTATAGTTAGTTATTTGTCACTTTGTTCTATTTCATTAGAATTATTCTCAGGCTGTTCCTTTTCGGATTCTTCTTCCGAATTTGCGTTTTTGTCACTTTCGGGAAGCGGAGGGAGATTTTCTATGCTTTCAAGATTAAAACATCTTAAAAAGTTCTCGGTTGTTCCGTAAAGCAAAGGTCTGCCCGGAAGTTCAAGTCTGCCCTTTTCCTCGACAAGTCCCTTTGTGGTAAGACTGCCGAGAACACCGCTGCAATCAACGCCCCTCACCTGCTCAACAAAAGCCTTTGTAACAGGCTGATTGTATGCAACAACGGCAAGCACCTCAAGCGCCGCCTGCGAAAGCGGAGTATTTCTGCGCAAGTCCATAACTTTACGGATTTCGGGAGCAAATTTTTTAGCCGATACCATTTGGTAGGATTTATTCAGCTTAATTATTCTTATGCCCCTCTCCTGCTTTTCGTAATCATCCATAAGCTCTAAAATTAATTTTTCGGCCTGTGATGGTTCCATTTCTATTGCCTGTGCTATTTTGTCAGGCTCTGCCGGCGAACCGTTTGCAAACAGTATTGCCTCGACTGCCGCTTTTTTATCATACATTTTTGTTCTCCTTGTTATCTATCATATAAACGATTGCGTGGTCGCCGTCACCGTCAACTCTAACACGCTTGCCTTTTACAAGTTCCAGTGTAGCAAGAAAAGTCGCTACAAGTTCGCTCTTTTCTTCGCAGGCGTCAAAAAGTTCCTGATACTCTATTCTTCTGCCTTTCCACAGCTTACGCATTACATGAATAATTCGGCTGCTTACAGACACAAACTTTCGTGCCACAATTACACTGAACGCCGATTCCGGCGGCGGAAGTTTACGCTTTCCTCTTCCGACAGCGCTTACATATGCCTTTGCTATATCCTCGCTCGGATGAATACGGTTATATGTGAGATCATATTCAACAGGCGACGCCTCTCTGTAAAAGCTGTCATAATCGTAAATCTCGCTGAATTTCTTGGCTATCTGACGGCAAATTGCATATTCAATAAGCTGTCCCGTGAGTTCTTTCTTAAGTTCTTCAACTTCTTCTTCATACTTAGGGAGCAACATTACTGACTTTATATAAACAAGTCTTGACGCCATCGTAAGAAATTCCGACTCAATGTCAAGCTGATTTTCCTGCATAACCTTAATTTGCTCAAGGTACTGTTCAATAAGCTCGGCTATCGGTATATCGTAAATATCTATTTTGTTTTTTGAAATCAGGGTAAGCAATAAATCAAGCGGACCTTCAAATGCCTCCAACCTGTATTGCAACGGCTGTGAATCCATAGCTCTACCTCTTAAAATAATTCTGCAAAAAATCTGACAGGGCTCAATGCCATATCGCTTAAGAAATTCAAAATTCCGTTTGTGGCAAAACCAAGCACCGTACTAAGACCGCCCGTAAAGATTAAAAAGATAAGTGCCAAAGAGAAAATAGTTTCATACTTTGTCATAAATGCAATTGCTTATAAGCAAGAATGCAAATAAAATCTTTGAACCGTCAAGTGGTGGAATCGGAATAAAGTTAAATACCGCAAGACTGACATTACAAGATGCATAAAAAACAAAAAAACTTCTTATCATAAGTCCTATGTCATTCAAATAAAAGAATGACGGAAACGCAAAAGCTAAAATATAATAAATAATCAAACCTACATATGCCGCAAGAAGATTTGCCACAGGGCCTGCAAGAGCGCAAAGCGCCATACCCAGCTTTGGCTTTTTAAAGTTATTGGGATTGATAGGTACAGGCTTTGCCCAACCGAAGCCGACAAATATCATTGCAAGCGCACCTACTATGTCAATATGGCTTATGGGATTGAGCGTTAATCTGCCACGACTTTTTGCCTCTTTGTCGCCGAGTAAATACGCAACAAAAGCGTGCGCCCACTCGTGAAACGGCAAAATTAAAAATATAATAAGTAAAACTGCTACCAGATAGGCTACAACATCGTAAAAATTAAACGAGCCTGAAAAAATCTGTTGTAACATAATTATCCTCCAAAATTTTATTTAGCAATTGATTTTGTTTTTAAAAACATTAATTTTCCACAAAACAAGCAAAAGCAAAAGAACAGCCATTTAAGCGATATTTCAGAGCAAAATTTATCTATCATAAAGATAAAAATCACACCTAAGCTATATATAATTACTATTATATAATAAAGCAAATAAAAAAACAAGAAAAGAAATTTTAAAAAAACACTTGCATTTTTGTTCGTTTTCTGTTATTATAACAAAGTTAGATGTGAAAAATGATTTTTAAGGAGGTGCAGACGCATGGCAAAATGTGATTTCTGCGGTAAGGATGTAAAGTTCGGCATCAAGGTATCTCACTCACACAGACGTTCCAACAGAACTTGGAAGCCTAATGTACAGCGTGTAAAGGCTATTGTTGATGGCTCTCCAAAGCGTGTATATGCTTGCACCCGTTGCTTACGTTCAGGTAAGGTTACCAGAGCAAACTAATACAGACAAGTCGAAAACCAATGCCGTTCTGATTTCAGAACGGCATTTTTCGTTGTCTTATGCTTAGTTTTAGGTTATTTATTAAAAAAGTTGGTAGAATTATAGTTTATCAGAATATATCTGCAAAGTATTTTTCTAAACCACAACTTAACAGTTACACAGACAAAGCCTTGCTTTCTCAGATTGAAAGCAAGGCTTTTTTTGCTTATAGAGATTACTTATCACAATCATCAACAGAGTTTTGTTCTGTCAATATCTCTAATATCTATTCTCTTTATTTTACCGCTGATAGTCTTTGGCATTTCGTCAATAAATTCAATATGCTGAATATGCTTATATGATGCAACCTTTGAATTTACAAAGTGCTTTATATCCTGCATAAGCTCTTTGCTTTTATCAAATCCTTTGGCAAGGTGGATTGTCGCCTTAATCGCCTGACCTCTTGCTTTATCGGGAATGCCCGTTACCGCACATTCCATAACGGCAGGATGCTCCATAAGCACATTCTCTATTTCAAACGGGCCTACTCTGTAACCTCTTGTTTTAATAAGGTCGTCAATTCTGCCCACATACCAATAATAGCCGTCATCATCCATATAAGCAGTATCACCTGTATGATATATGCCGTATTTCCACACATTTGCGTACAAATCTTCATTTCCGCAATAACCCATAAATATGCCGTGTTGATTTTCTGACGGAATTACAACGATTTCTCCGACTTCATTTGCAGGCAGTCTGTTACCCTCATTGTCGGCAATCATAATATTATAAAGGGGTGTGGGCTTGCCGAGTGAACCGATTTTAGCCGTACTTCCGACCAAATTACCGAGCATTAATACAGATTCGGTCTGTCCGAATCCCTCCATAATCTGCAATCCTGTTTGCTTATGTACCTGCTCAAACACTTCCGGATTAAGTGCCTCACCTGCTGTTGTAATGTGCTCAAGGTGTGACAAATCGAATTTCTTCATATCTTTTTTGATAAAGTATCTGTAAACCGTAGGAGGTGCACAAAAAGAAGTTACCTTAAAATCTTCAATCACCTTTAAAAGTTTTTCAGGTGAAAAAATATCAAAGTCATACACCATAACTCCGCAGCCGCAGAGCCACTGACCGTAAATTTTACCCCATGATGCTTTACCCCAGCCTGTTTCCGCTACCGTAAGGTGAAGCCCGTTTTCCTTGACATTCTGCCAAAATTTTGCGGTCACAATATGCGCTAAAGTATAGGTATGATTGTGCATTACCGCTTTTGGATAACCCGTTGTGCCTGATGTAAAATAAATCAGCATCGGCTCTTTTGCTTTCGTCTGTACTCTTTCAAGGTTTTCGTCAGCATTTTCAATTTCCTTTGTAAGGTTAATGCTGCCCTCAACATCTCTGCGAACCACAAATACTTTTTCAAGTTGAGATTTTAATGTCTTTGCCTGCACCAAAGTTTCGGCTGTAACATCGTCAGGAGTTGAAACTGCGAATTTAATATTAGCAGTTTCAATACGGTAGGTAATATCATCAAGGGTAAGCATATTTGTTGCGGGAATAACAACCGCACCGAGTTTATGCAAAGCAGGCACAATGTACCAATACTCGTAATTTCTCTTTAAAATCACAAGTACCTTATCACCTTTTTTTACTCCGTTATTTCTTAATGCGTTAGCCGCTTTATTGCTCAAAGTTGCAATATCAGAAAAAGTAAATGTCTTTCTTTCATTATGAACATTTGTCCACTGAACAGCAATATCGTTTGGTGCGCACTTTGCCATTTCATCTACAACATCATAACCGAAATTGTAATCATCGGGATACTTTAATTCAAATTTTTCAAGCACACCGTTTTTATCAAGTGTATAGTCACAAAAATTCTTAAATAACTGCATAATTATCTCCTAAATATTAATACTAAGATAATAATTACAGCGATAAATTGCCATAATTAATAAAATTAAATTTTCAACTATTACTAATCAGTACATACAACAGGTCAATCGTCACCAACCTGCAAGAATATTTTGATTATGTTTTTATTATAAACAATTCCCCCAATAAATACAACACTCCGCATAATGCGAATTATAATATTTTTGCATTATGTTATGCAGTTTCTGCATAAACAATTTTAAAAATTGGAGCTGTTTTTTTACAGCTCCATAAAGTTTAAGTATAATTATTTATTGAAGATTGACATAATGTCATAGAAAGTATCGTCATCATCGTCTGTAACATCTTTCTTTGACTTTTCAGCAGGTGCGGAAGTTGGTTTTTTCTCCTCTGTAAGGAAACTGTCCTCAACTTTTTTCTTAGCAACCTGACTGTCGGCATTAAAACCTGTAGCAATAACAGTTACGCTGATAGCATCTTCCATCTTATCGTCAATAACAGCACCCCAAATGATGTTAGCGTCTTCAGATACCTTATCTTTAATCATTGTGGATGCAGCGTCAATATCATCAAGGCTTACATCTGCAGAAGCTGTAATATTAATGATAAGACCCTTAGCGCCGTCAATTGAAGTTTCGAGAAGTGGGCTTGAAATAGCCATATCAGCAGCAACAGTAGCCTTATCTTTGCCTGTTGCACTGCCCATACCCATATGAGCATAACCGGCATCCTTCATTACAGAAGTAACATCGGCAAAGTCAAGGTTTACAAGACCTGGAAGGAGAATAAGGTCAGAAATACTCTGAACACCCTGTCTTAAAACATCATCTGCAATAGCAAATGCATTCTGAAGTGTGATGCTTGTTTCTGAAACATACTTTAATCTCTCGTTTGGAACAATGATAAGTGAATCAACGCAAGCAGAAAGCTCTGCAATGCCCTGCTCAGCCTGTGTCATTCTTCTCTTGCCCTCAAAAGCGAACGGCTTTGTAACAACGCCTACTGTAAGAATACCCATATCCTTGGCAATCTTAGCTACAACAGGAGCTGCACCTGTACCTGTGCCGCCGCCCATACCGGCAGTAACAAATACCATATCTGTATCCTTAAGGAGCGCTGCAATCTCGTCATTGCTCTCTTCTGCTGCGCTCTTACCAATGTCAGGCTTAGAACCGGCACCCTTACCCTTTGTAAGTTTCTCACCGATCTGTACCTTCTGTGAAGCCTTTGAAAGTCTGAGAACGTGCTCATCTGTATTTACAGCGATAAATTCAACATTCTTAACTCCCATATCAACCATGCGGTTTACAGCGTTACCGCCGCCGCCGCCAACACCGATTACTTTAATTTTAGGCATATACTCATTTTCCAATTCAAGTTCAAAAGCCATTTAAACATCCTCCTTGTTATCTATGTTCATCCCGTCTATAAATCATAATATCACATTTAAGGCGATTATAATTCATATATTAACACACTTTTGTAAAAATATCAATGCTTTTGCGTGTTTTTTTTTAATTTGCTGATTCCATTTTATGCCTATTTGTTTACACAAATATATTTTTCTCTAAAATGCTTTTTATTATGTCAAATATTTACATATAAGAATTATAAATACGAATTATTCGCATCATCATACTGTGTCGAATAATCTTCTGATGGTTCGCCGCTGTTGTATCCGTCACTGCCGTCAGAATAGCTGTCGGAGCTGTTGTCTGAACCGTCCGAGCCTGACGAATTAAGCGAGCCATATACATCGGCATATCCGTCACCGTCGGTATCAAAACATTCTGCAATACCGTCGCCGTCAGTATCAAAAGCAACAATACCGTTTCCGATATCTGTGCCGGTTGCAGGAATACTGCCTACATAATTGCCGTTGCTGTCAGTGGCAAGTGTAGCATGCGGTGTTGTTACAGCAGGAGAAGTATTGTCAGCAGCCTGTGACGCAATTGTAGTACCGACAGGCGCAGTAGTAACCGCTATTGTTTCGTTAGGATTAAATCTTGATGTCTTTGTCGTACTGCAAGAAGAAACATCAAGAGTACCGTAAATTGCACCTGTTTTGTTAGGGTCAAGCTTTTCGGTTATTATCGCCATTGCCGTTCTGATTTTGTAATCAATATCTTCCGGCAAACCGATAATAACAGCTATTCTGTTGTCATAAACAAGCTTTATATTCGCTGTATTTGTAACATCAATACCCGTTATTCCTTTAAATTCGTTTTTGCTTAACGAGTCGGAAATTTCTTCAAGAATTACAGGCACATTTTCATCGCTGTATGATACATATTCGCCGACTGTTGTATTTTTAAGTGAACTGCTTGAAAGTACGGGGTAGTTTGACGAATTGTCAGCCATAACATCAAGTATTCTGCCTTTTGAACTGATAAGCAGGAATTTTCCGTCATTTATAATAACATAAGACGGAACAGCGTCTGTTATGGTTATTTTTATTGTATCGGGCACTACAAAATCAACTTTCGCAGATTCGACATAAGGCAGTTTCTCTGCAATTTTATCGGGTGTTGCAGTCATTTTACCTACAAAAATATTACTCTGCAAAGCTACATTTGCATACGAAAGTATTTGATCTTCGCTGTAAAAGCTGTTTCCCTCTACCTCAATTTTTTCGGTTTTAAAAAGAACTGTAAGCGACAAAATTACGCCGATTAAAAGCACCACGCCGCAGGTAATTGCCGACGCCATAATTCGGCGTTTTTTAATTTGATTTGAAGTCATAGGCTTTTTAAGGCGCTTAACTTTTTCATTTTCCTGCTCGTGAATACTTTGGGCAACTCTTTGCTGCTTTTGGCGCTCACCGAATTCATCTATATAAAAACCGTCATCATAAGCCCTTGGCTTTAGATTTTTGATTTTCTTTTCACTTTTTCTTATAAAGCGTTCTTCCTGACTGAGATCATCTCTCTGCTTTTTCATTTGTTCATTGAGTTTTTGCTCAATTTTGCTGTGAGATTTGTTCTCTGTCTTTTTTTCGGATTTTGTATTATTTTTTGTTGCTTTTGCCTTTTGTGCATTGTAATTTTTCTTTGACGGTGCGGTTCTCGGCTTTTTGTTTTCGCCTTGTTTTTTAGGCTCATTCTGCTTTTTGGCACTGTCTTTATTTTCCTGTTTAGCGGAGGATTTTACTGCCTTTTCCCTGTTTTTTCGGTACTTTTGTGCCTCTTTGGCAGCCTGCTTTCGCTGCTTTCCGATTTTTCTGCGTTCTTCCGCCGAAAGCTCCTTCCTCTTATCTTCTGCCATATTATCCTCCTTACAAATATACCCATCCTAAAGCTTTGATATACTCGCACCCAAAGAACCGAGCATAAGCTCTATATTTTCATATCCTCTTTCCAAATACTCCGAATTACCTATATCGGTAACACCGTCTGCCGAAAGTGCGGCAATTACCAGTGCCGCTCCTCCACGCAAATCGGGCGCATCAACTTTTGCTCCGTATAGTGACCGCACACCCTCTACAACGGCAACCTTTCCTTCTGTTTTTATCTTTGCACCCATTCTGGAAAGTTCGCCTGTATGTCGGTATCTGTTTTCAAAAATATTTTCGACAAACACGGTAGTTCCTTCCGCTACGCTTGCAACTGCCATAAGAGGTGCTTGAGCATCGGTAGGAAAACCGGGATACGGCATTGTACGAATAGTTCTGATAGCCGAAAGTTTTTGCGGTGCGGATATCGTAAGATTTCCGCCGCTTGAGCGTATCTTGCAGCCTGCCTCCTCAAGAACTGGAATAACTGTTCCGAGGTGACTCTGCACAATTCCTTTCAGCGTAATTTTTGATTGAGTAACAGCCGCAGCAGACATAAGAGTTGCCGCAACTATTCTGTCGGGAATAATTGTGTGTTGAGTGCTGTTAAGCGACGAAACACCGTCTATCACAACAACTCCCTCGCCTGCGCCGCTGATTTTTGCTCCGCAACTGTTGAGATAATCTGCAAGGTCACAAATTTCAGGTTCGCAAGCGGCATTTATAATTGTAGTTGTACCGTCAGCGGTACTTGCGGCTATCATAATATCTTCGGTTGCACCTACGCTCGGAAACGAAAGAGCTATTTTTGTGCCTTTCAGCCCCTTTGGTGCAGTACAATCTATTACGCCATGTTTTTCTACAATTTCCGCACCCATTTGTATGAGTGCATTCAGGTGCATATCTATAGGACGAGGTCCAAGCTCGCATCCGCCGGGGAACGAAAGTTTGACCGCACCCGTCCGTGCAAGAACAGCACCTAAAAAAATAATTGAACTTCTTGTTTTTCTCATCAGAACATCAGGAATGTCATTTCTGCACAATCCGTCAGCGGTAATGAGCATAGTAGTATGAAATCGCTTTACATTACAGCCGAGATAGCGAAGAATCTGCGAGGATGCCTCAATATCCGAGAGAGCGGGACAATTGAAAAGCACATTCTCGCCCTTTGTCAGAACCGAAGCCGCAATAATCGGCAAGGCGCTGTTTTTTGCACCCTGAACATTAACTTCACCGCTGAGCTTTTCCCGTCCCGTAACAAGAAGTCTTGACACAATAACACCCTCCTACATAAAATACCTTTACATTCTATGTATCAGATGCAAAATGTGTTACACAAGACCAAGCACACCTTTTATAACGGAGTAAATTCTCTCATTAGCGTCTGTTATAGCGGTTTTTCTTGCATTTTTTGCATATTCGGCAAGTTTTTCGGGATTTGAAAGCATATTGTCTGCCTTTTGCATAAGCAATCTGCCTGTAAGATCCTTTTCTTCAATAATATCGGCAGCACCTGCATTAACAAGCGCCATAGCATTGTGATACTGATGATTTTCCGCAACATTCGGTGACGGAATAAGAATTGCGGGTTTGCCGAGTGCCTGAATTTCGCTAAGTGTAATAGCACCTGCACGGCAGATTACCAAATCCGCAGCCGCCATACAAACATCCATATCATTAATAAACTCTCTTATGTCGAGATTGTCAGCTTTTTCAAGGTCACAGCCCTTTTCTTTCAAAAGGTCGGGAAACCATTTTCCGTATTTGCCGTAAGCGTGAATATGTTGGTATCTTCCGTCTATTCCGCTCCTTGCAATTAAATCGGCTACACCCTCGTTAATTTTTCTTGCACCAAGACTGCCGCCGAATGAAAGCACTACAGGTCTTTCGTCAACACCAAGCTTTGCCCGTGCCTCTTCCCTGTTTGCAGTAAGGATTTTACTTCTTACAGGGTTACCCGTAACGGCAAAATCTGCCTTTTTATCAAAATGCTTTTTAGCGTCGGGCACTGCAAGCATTACCTTGTCAACTTCTTTTGCGAGCATTTTGTTTGTAATTCCCGGATAAGCATTCTGCTCGTGAATAACGGTTTTTACACCGAGCTTTGCGGCAGCTCTGATAACCGGGCCTGAAACATATCCGCCTGTACCGATGCAAATATCAGGTTTAAATTCTTTTATAATTTTCTTTGCGTCAATAGAAGAAGTGATTGTTCTTTTTACAGTTTTTACATTGTCAACCAAGCCTTTCGGTGAAAGCTTACGGTTAAAACCGCTGATAACAATGAATTTCATATTATATCCTGCCTGCGGAACAAGGGTTTCTTCCATACCGCCCTTGTTGCCCACAAAAAGAAATTCCGTATCGGGTTTCTTCTGCTTTATAAATCCTGCGATGGCAAGAGCAGGGTTTATATGTCCTGCCGTGCCTCCTCCTGCAAGTAAAACTCTCATTTATATACCTCCAAACACTTACTGCTTTTCGATGTTTGCCGTTCTTGAAACCGAAAGCACAAGTCCCATCTGCGCAAGCAGCATAATAAGCGAACTGCCGCCGTAACTGAAGAACGGCAAGCTGATACCTGTATTAGGCAGCCAGTCGGTAATTACAAGAATATTAAGTATTACCTGCAAACCGATCTGTGAAGTAAGACCTATACCCAAAAGTTTTCCGAAATTATCTTTTGAACGAAGTGAAAGTGTAATTCCTCTCCATACAAGAAGTGCAAATATAAGAAGTATGAGGACTGCACCCACAAGTCCGAGTTCCTCAACTACAATAGCAAAAATAAAGTCGTTCTGCGGTTCAGGCAAATAAAGGAATTTCTGTCTTGACTGACCGAGTCCGAGACCCCAAAGTCCGCCGGAACCGATTGCGTAAAGTGAGTTTCTTGTCTGCCATGTTTTCTGCCACATATCTTCGGTTGTGTATTCAAGCGACTGTCCCCAACCGTCCATACGGCTCATAGCATATGTAAGTCCGCCTGTCATAGCAAGCACAATTACCACTGCGCCAAGAATAATACCGCCTATTGCAAGGTATCTTGTTTTCATACCGCCAATGTAAAGCATAAGAATGGTAAGCATTGCAATAATAACGATACCCGAGTAGTGAGGCTCAAGGATAAGTAACATTGCAGTCGTACCGAATACTATAATACCGGGGAGTATGCTGAATTTCGGCAACTGCATTTTATCATAATGCTTACTGCACCAATGAGCAAAGAAAAGTATGGTAGAAAACTTTGCAATCTCTGACGGCTGAATATTAAAAGGACCTAAAGGAATCCAGCGGTGTACGTTTGCTTCGCCTGACGGCACGATAAGTACAATTATCAAAGCAAGGTATGAAATACCCATAATAAGAGGAACAACTCTGTGCAGCTTATTATAGTTAAAAAACGAAATACCAAACATACACGCTACGCCGATAGCGGCAAAAATCAACTGTCTTACAAGGTAGTAGTAACTGTTGCCAAGGCTATAGTATGCAACCGGGTAACTTGCCGAAAACATCATAATCAAGCCTATTGTAAGCAACACAAGAATAATAATGCAGAACGGCAAATCTATACCCATACCCGTTGTAATCCAACCCGGCTTTTTTCTTCGCTTTTTACCTGTAGAATTTGCGAAATTCTTTTTAGGAGCGTTAAAGAATTTCTCTTTCTTAGCCTGCTCTGCTTCAAGATATTTCTCGTCATATATTCTGTTTATATCAGCCTTGAGTATCATATTCAGATACGGAGCCATTCGCAAAACCTCCCGTCAGTCTGAAAAAATAAATTAAGCAACTACACCAAAGTAAACAATCAACGCAGAAATCACGCCGAATATTGCTGTTACTATGCTGAATACGCTTACTATCTTAACCTCGCTCCAGCCACACATCTCAAAATGATGGTGAATAGGCTCATCTTAAATAATCTTTTGCCGTGGGTAGCCTTAAAGTAGCTAACCTGTAAAATAACAGAGAACATCTCACAAAGGTAAACAATACCTATCGGAAGAAGAAGTATAGGCATATCAACAGCAAAAGCTATTGCACATACAAGTCCGCCGAGGAAAAGTGAACCTGTATCGCCCATAAATACCTTTGCAGGGTGGAAGTTCCAAACAAGGAAACCAAGGCAAGCACCTGCCGATGCTGCACTCCACGCTGTTACACCGAGAGCACTCATCATACATGCTATTACCATAAAGCTTATACATACAAAAAATGTAATTGAACCGTCAAGACCGTCTACGCCGTCGGTAAGATTTACCGCATTGACAATGCCGACAATTACAATTGCCGAAATAATGTAGTAGAAAAATCCGAGGTCAACTCTGCCAACAAAAGGAATTGTTGTTGCAGTGCCGCAGCCTGCAACTGCAAGAATAATAATATAAACAATAGCGGCGGCAAACTGTAAAATAAGTTTTTGCTTTGCTGTCAAACCTAAATTACGCTTTTTTACTACCTTGGTGTAGTCATCAATGAAACCGATAGCACCGTTTGCAAGGGCAAGGAAAAGTCCCGCAAATATCATTACGGTTTCTTTATGAATATCCGCAAAATAAAGGTTTATGAAATTCTTACCGATGCACATATATACAATTGTGCTTATTAATGTAACGGCTGTAATAGCTATAATAAACATAAAGCCGCCCATAATCGGAGTACCCTGTTTTTTCTTATGCCACTTAGGGCCGTCTTCAAGAATAGTCTGACCAAAGTGAAGTTTGCGAAGCATTGGAATTAAAAATGCACCCGCAACCGCAGAAATAATAAATGCAACGAGAGCCGCCACAAAAGTCCAGATTCCATATACCATTAATTATCGTTCCTTTCATACGGGCAAAGGGCTTGAATAATCAAAGCCCTGCCCAATGGTTATTTAACATTGCAGTCCCCTCTGAACCGCAAATTTTAATCGTTCACACTCACCGAAGAACTAAAGGTTACTGTAATCAACGATCCTTCACTAACCATAGTACCCTCTGCTATATCCTGTGATGTACTTACTACACTGCCGGAAGCCGCACCCACAAGGCTTACATTAAGTCCGTATGCACTTGCAACTGCATTTACCTCCGAAACCGAGTAACCGACAAGATACGGTACAGTCACCTTTTCTGCCGTACTTGCCTCATCCGTATAAAGTACAATGTTGCCTCCGCTCGGTATCTGTGATGACGGTGCAGGAATTTGTGAAATTACATTATCTCCGTCACCCTTTACAGTTACTGTAAAGCCGTCATTCTCTGCATTTGCAGTAGCTTCCGAAACAGAAAGTCCAACATAAGAACCTGCATATACATCAACATACTCAAGTTCGTCATCCGAGTAACTTGTTTTAATATCAAGATAAGGAAGAACCTCTGTCATAATATTGATAAATACAGGAGATGCTACCTGAGAACCGTAGTATGAAGCACCGTTCGGTGTATCAAAGAATACAAGCATAGCAACCTGAGGGTCATCGGCAGGAGCGTATCCGCAGAAAGATGCAATATAGTCTTCCTTATAGTTACTGATTATTTCCCCACCTTTTTTCTCGGAAGTACCTGTCTTACCTGCTACACGATAACCGGCAACATAACCCGAAGTCGAACCTGCTGTTGATGTGTTATATTCAAGAATTTCATTCATCTTATCAGATGTTTCTTTTGAAACAGCCTGGCGCTTAACTGTTTTTTCAACGGTTTTTACCACATTGCCGTCTGAATCTGTGATTTTTGAAACCACATAAGGCTGTAGTACATAACCGCCGTTTGCAACAGCGGCACAAGCTGTAATCATCTGAATAGGAGTGATTTTAAAGTTCTGACCGAATGAACCTACCGCAAGGTCAACTTCATCCATATCTGTAAAGAACTGGTCATCAGCCTCACCGGGAAGGTCAATTCCTGTTTTGTCCGCAAAACCGAATGCTTTATAATACTGTGTATATTTGTTAATGCCAAGCAACTGTCCCATCTGCATAAAAGCAGGGTTACATGAATTTACAATAGCCTCTGTAAAGCTTTGTGTACCGTGGCCTGCAAGGTTATGACAATGAATAGGATCGGCATCAGCGATTGTCATTGAACCCGCACAATAAAATGTACTTGTGTCCGGATTTACAAGACCTTCTTCAAGAACCATTGACGCTGTACACATTTTAAATACAGAACCCGGCTCGTAAGTATCGGCAACAGCCTTATTACGCCACATTGCTGACAAAGCCGCACTTTCCGCTGCATCCTGTTCATTTTCGGGAAGAGCGTCTATTTTTTTCTGTTCTTCGTCCGAAAGCTGATAAGGATTGTTAAGGTCATAACCGTTTGCCGTAACCATAGCCAGAATAGCGCCTGTATTTACATCCATCAATATACATACGCCTTTGTTAAGAACATCATTATCAATGATACCCTGTGCCATATATTTTTCACAAATAGACTGAATTGTTGAGTCGATTGTAAGATAAAGGTTATTACCGTCCTTAGCTGCAACATTCTGCTCATATTGAAAAGGCATTTCAGTACCTATTGAGTTTTTGGCGGTTACGATTCTGCCCGCTGTACCTTTAAGATAAGTATCGTACTCATACTCAATACCCTCAAGGCCCTGTTCATCGCTGCCTGTAAATCCAATTACATTAGACGCAAGGTCGTTATTCGGGTAATATCTTTTGTAGTCATCCTGCAGCTGTACCGCATAATCGCTGCAGTCGTAGTCTTTCTTAAGTTTATCGATAAGTTCAAGAATTTTTGTTCTTGTATCAGATTCAATCTTACGCTTTACAACTACATAGTAGCTGTTCTGCTTTGTCTTTTCAAGCAAATCTGCCTTATCAAGTCCGAGAATTTCAGAAAGACCGGAAGCAACAGCTTCTCTCTGCTTATCGGTATCTATATTCGCAGGCGACATAACTACCTGCCATACAGATGCACTTTCCGCAAGCACCTTGCCGTTTGAATCATAAATCGTACCACGCTTTGCGGGGAGTTTTCTGTCCATAAGCTGTTGTTCAACCGCAGCCTGCTGCAATTCTCCGCTCTGTATAGTGGTAAGATAACCGAGTCTTGCAACAATTGCGCCAAAACCGATAACAAGAATAAGTACAATAAGAACTGCCGTTCTGTGTCTTAGGCGCTGATTAGGACCCTTTGCGGCCTTCTTTTTC
>ENA-OQCO01000345-OQCO01000345.1-human-gut-metagenome-genome-assembly--contig:-NODE-345-length-26686-cov-1.580368_pt1 | contig 26686 bp, 30 predicted proteins | sample MGYA00242500_ERZ504582 | MGnify/ENA primary metagenome ERZ504582 (study PRJEB26092, sample SAMD00036346) | human gut metagenome | host: Homo sapiens | study: EMG produced TPA metagenomics assembly of... | reverse complement strand
TTTATTTCGAAAAAGCTTTAAGCATTGCAGGCCTATAATTACAACGCCTCCTATAAAGAAGAAGAGAATACTGAAGGTATCCATCGTAAGCATTTCTTTCGGAGTTTCCAACGATTCCGGTCCCTTAACAATAGATAACAGCGAACCGAGCATTAAACCGATTATCGCATATACGGTTTGAGAATGAAAATGTTCAAGCGCCGCCTTAACAAGCTTGATAATAACAATAACTCCAAGCAGTATGCCGATTCCGACAGAAATTACAATAGGAAGACCGCTGAAATCCAAATGGAGCAGATCCTTTATAGCATTCATAACCGGCAGGTATACGCCGAATATCAAAAGCATGGTCGAGCCTGAAATACCCGGAAGAACCATTGCCGATATAGCTATCATTCCTACAAGCACAGTATAAATCAATTGTCCTATATTAAAGGCTCCCGCCGAAACCGATCCGCCGTCCGATGGATTTACCATCGTTATAGCTACAACCAGCGCTGCGCCCAGAATGAGAAATACAACGTTGTAAAATTTCTTAAGGGATTCTTTTTCCTCGTATACTATAAGCGGAATAGAAAAAACTATAAAACCTATAAAAAGCGAGCTTATCTGATAAATATGTGATTCAAATACGCTGGTTAAAATTAGTACTGCTGATATGAATCCGACTATCCAGCCTATTCCAAGTCTTATAAGAAACTTAAACGATTTCTTCAAATTCTCTTTTCTTTCAAGCTTGTCCCCTTTTCTGCTCATAAATGAGTTAAGCGAATTGATAAAATCCTCATAATAGCCTAAAAGATAAGCGATCGTTCCTCCTGATACTCCGGGAACGCTATCGGCAAGCGCCATTAAAAGACCGCATATATAAATCATAAATTATTACACAAGTTACTTTTTTAAGTAACATTCTCCTTTCTTTTTTTACACATTATAACATACGTAAAAATCAAAGTCAATCAATTACAATGGTTTTACGTAGATTTAACAATAGCGATTATTTTCTGGATTTTCGTCTGTATGCAATAAAAAATACGGAAACGGCCGCGGCTAATATTACAGATATGAAATAATATCCCAATTCTCAAAATAAACGCTGCGCCTATTATATCTGTAACAATGCTATTAATCAACGCGTCTAACGGTATTAACAGCAAAATTGAAATCCCTGAGGAAATTAGCTTTTCTGGTTTTATTATAACAAAAAGAAAATAAACTAACCAAAGATATATAATTTAAACAACAGAAACTCTTATTCCTATAGAAAATAAAAGACATTCCTCATATTTTTTTAATTAGATATACCTCCATAAATTCCAATTTGTATACTAAATTCAAGTATAAAATCATCACTTCCTGTTTGGCTTTCTTTTTATTCCCAGCAGTTTAACAAAATCATTAAATAAGGTTGTATCCGATGGCTCAAACATCAGCCATTTTCCGTCATGATAGTTTTTAGTTTCATCATAAATTTTTTGCACTTCTTTTGAATAACTATTTCTATCTGTATCAAATTTTAATCGTTCATCTTTCCCTAAGATAATCATAAATCCTATGCAGTTTTCCCTTGCGTACAATGCACAAAGCGTTTTTCCGCCACGACGGTATTTATACTCATAAGTCCACGCTTTACCGCCTTTGTTCCATAAGCGTTCCATGTCATACTTTTCATCAATTAAGGCACACAGTTTATTCCATATATCATATAATGATTGACCAACTAAAGCAGTCATTTCTTCTGAATTAGGTATTTTATCCAGCATACTCGTTTCTCCTAACTTCCAATTTCTCAGTTCTATAAAAAGAGAATTTTCGTAGTCCTTTATATAGTATCGTACATTTATCAGCCCTTTTGTTTATTAGAGCATAATAATTATAACTTGTTCCGGATCATGAGTCAATCCACTTCCGGTTGAAATGCACACTAAACTGACGTTTACCTGCTTTCTTATAGTTTAAATAAGCTTTATGGGCCGATAATCAATTAAATGCTGTAAGAATCTAAAAATTCCTGTAATTTATTCGCAAGCTTACCTATGTGAATACCGTCAACAAACGAATGATGCGCCTGTATTGAAAACGGAAGAATAGTTCTGCCGTTTCTTTCAAAATACTTTCCCCAATCGAAAAGTGGCGTTGAATTGTCCTTTTTTCCTGAAACGGTATGGGAAATATGAGTGTAGGAAATCCAAGGGAAAGGCGAAAACTGAAAAACATCAATTCCGAGCGGACCTGTAAAATATTCTTTCTGCGACAGAACAGTATTTAGGGCCAAAGCATTATATTCGTCAAGCGTATCTGTCATTTTTACATTTACAACCTTAAAAAGTTCGGTATCATTATCGAGAAAGGTAAACGCCGTATCAATCTTATCGAATAAAACCACAACTCCATTTAAAAAACGATATCTGAATTCCTCTATTTCATTGGCGCATTTTGAAACTACATAAATCATTGAAAAAGTGAAGGAATATCTGTTTTTTATCTTTTTTAAGAATTCTGTAATATCTATCGAATGTAATACAGTACGACGGTTCTATGTAATCTCTGAACACCTGAAAATGCACTTTTCTTTTCCACTCATTTAAATTAATTATTTCATAATTATTCATCAATAGCTCCTTTCATATACCATTGACATAATAAAAAAACAGCGGAAAGTATTTAAAAACCTTCCGCTGTCTGATTTTTATTAAATATTTGGCATAACCGGTAACTGAGACGGATACGGAATTTCCTGATGATTGTCAGTTTTTACAATCTGAACCTTGTTATAAACGTCCATTCCCGTTCCCGCCGGTATAAGCTTTCCTATTATAACATTTTCCTTCAAGCCAAGCAGCTTATCGCTCTTGCCTCTGATTGCAGCGTCTGTTAGAGCCTTGGTAGTTTCCTGGAACGATGCCGCAGATAAGAAGCTGTCAGAGCTTGACGACGCCTTTGTAATACCCTGAAGAACAGGAAGCGTTGTAACAATCTCCAGATTTTCTTCTCCGTTTTCTATTCTCGTCTTAATCGACTCGTTTATTTCGTCAATTTCCTTCTTATCAACAAGCGCTCCCGGCAGCAAATAGCTGCTTCCGGATTCATCGACCTTGATCTTCCTCAGCATCTGGCGAACAATAACTTCGATATGCTTATCATTTATATCAACACCCTGTAAGCGGTAAACCTTCTGTACTTCATGGATAATATAGTTCTGAACCGCCTGCACGCCTAAAATGTTAAGAATATCCGCCGGATATACGTTACCCTCCGTAAGCTTAGTACCCTTTTCAATAACCTCATTTTCCTTAACTCTTATCTTGAAGTTATATGGAACCATATAGCTTTCTGTCTCTCCGGTTTCATTATTTGTTACAATAACGTTTCTGGTCGTCTTGATCTCTTCGATATTGACTATGCCGTCGATTCTTGAAAGTATAGCGGCATTTTTCGGACGCCTTGCCTCAAACAGCTCCTCAACACGCGGAAGACCTTGCGTAATATCCTCTGCCGAAGCGATACCTCCCGTATGGAATGTTCTCATCGTAAGCTGAGTACCCGGCTCGCCTATAGACTGAGCAGAAATAATACCTACAGCTTCGCCGACAGCGACAAGGTTTCCGTTTGCAAGGTTGGAACCATAGCATTTAGCGCATACTCCATGCTTTGAACGGCAGTGTAAAACTGAACGTATTTTGATTCTCTCCACTCCGGCCTCGCACACTCTCTTTGCGTCCGCCTCAGTCATAAGCTTATCCTTTGATATTATAACGTCTCCGGTGCTCTCGTCCTTAAGATCGTCGACAAGATATCTTCCCACAAGTCTTTCAACCAGCGGCTCAATTATCTCGTTGCCGTTTCTAATCTCATATACCTCAAGACCGTCGTGAGCGTCACAGTCATGCTCGCTTATGATTACATCCTGCGAAACGTCTACAAGACGTCTGGTAAGGTAGCCGGAATCGGCGGTACGTAAAGCAGTATCTGCAAGTCCCTTACGGGCGCCTCGCGATGAAATGAAATATTCAAGAATATTCAGTCCTTCACGGTAATTCGCTCTGATAGGAATTTCAATGGTAGTACCGGAGGTATTGGCGATAAGGCCTCTCATACCTGCAAGCTGCCTGATCTGATTGATACTTCCTCTGGCTCCCGAATCAGCCATCATGAATATAGGGTTATATTTGTCAAGTCCCGTTTTAAGCGCCTCGGTAACATCATCCGTAGCCTGATTCCAAACTTCAATTACCTTTTTGGATTTTTCCTCAGACGATATATAGCCGTATTCATACTGCCTTGTTATTACCTCGATCTTTTTATCGGCTTCCGCAAGAATATCTTTTTTCTGGGGCGGTATCGTAGCGTCGCATACCGCGACGGTAATTGAAGCCTTTGTCGAATACTTAAATCCAAGCGCCTTGATCTTATCAAGTACTTCGGAAGTTGTTGTTGTACCGTGAATTCTGATACATCTTTCAATAATATTTGAAAGCTGTTTTTTGCCTACAAGGAAAGATATTTCAAGATCAAACTGCTTATCAGAATTAGTTCTGTCCACATAACCAAGATTCTGAGGGATGTTTTCGTTGAATATCAGACGTCCGACCGTACAGTCAATTATTTTAGATACGGTTTTGTCGCCTATTTCCTTTGTGATTCTCACCTTAATAGCCGCATGCAGCGATACGTCGTGCTCGTTATATGCCATTAAAGCTTCGTTTACATCTCTGAATACCTTGCCCTCGCCGGGTTCTCCCTCCTTCTGCATAGTCAGATAATAAGAGCCAAGCACCATATCTTGAGACGGAACGGCAACAGGGCAGCCGTCGGAAGGCTTTAAAAGGTTATTCGCGGCAAGCATTAGAAATCTTGCTTCTGCCTGAGCCTCCGCTGAAAGCGGCAGATGCACAGCCATCTGGTCGCCGTCAAAATCGGCATTGAACGCGGTACAAACCAAAGGATGAAGTTTAATTGCGCGTCCTTCTACAAGAATAGGTTCGAACGCCTGTATACCCAGTCTGTGAAGCGTGGGGGGCGCGGTTCAGCATAACCGGATGATCCTTAATCACGTTTTCAAGTGCGTCCCATACTTCAGTAGAAGCTCTGTCAACCATTTTTCTCGCGCTCTTTATATTTGCGATAACCTTAGTATCAACAAGTCTTTTAAGCACAAACGGCTTGAAAAGCTCAAGAGCCATTTCCTTTGGCAGACCGCACTGATACATTTTAAGCTCCGGACCTACTACGATAACAGAACGTCCGGAATAGTCGACACGCTTGCCGAGAAGGTTCTGTCTAAAGCGTCCCTGCTTACCCTTAAGCATATCGGAAAGAGATTTCAAGGCACGATTATTAGGCCCTGTAACAGGTCTGCCGTGACGTCCGTTGTCGATAAGAGCGTCAACGGCTTCCTGAAGCATTCTCTTTTCATTTCTTATAATGATGTCCGGCGCTTCAAGCTCAAGCATTCTTTTTAGACGGTTATTTCTGTTGATAACTCTTCTGTAAAGGTCGTTTAAGTCGGACGTTGCATAACGTCCGCCGTCCAGCATAACCATAGGACGCAGATCAGGAGGTATAACAGGGATTACATTCAGAACCATCCATTCCGGCTTGTTTCCCGAAAGCCTGAATGCTTCTATTATTTCAAGTCTTTTCAATAGCTTAATCTTCTTCTGACCTGAAGGCAGACCTTTAAGCTCTTCCTTCAGATCCTCTGAAACGACCTCAAGATTATTTTTCCATTCAACGTCAAGCTCTGAGAATTTTTTACATTCGTCACAATCGCATGTCAACGGCGAATGAGTACACTCAGATTTTTTTCCTCCAAGAGAAATCTTTCCCGACATTATAAGTCTGTTCTTAAAAACGTCGTATCGTTCAGGATCATATTCCTGCAAAAGCTTCTGTATTGCCTCAGCTCCCATTTCCGCTGAAAATTCATCGCCGTATTTTTCCCTTGCGTCTAAATATTCCTTTTCGGAAAGAAGCTGTTTTTTTATCAGCTCGCCTGTATTGCCCGGATCAAGAACAATATATTTTGTAAAATAAAGTATTTCTTCAAGGCGTTTTTGAGAAATTTCAAGCACCTGTCCTATTCTTGACGGCGTTCCCTTGAAATACCAAATATGAGATACCGGAGCCGCAAGCTCAATATGGCCCATTCTCTCGCGTCTTACCTTCGCGCGGGTAACCTCAACTCCGCAGCGGTCGCAGACCTTTCCCTTAAAGCGTATTTTCTTGAACTTTCCGCAGTGGCATTCCCAGTCTTTAGTAGGTCCGAAAATTCTTTCACAGTAAAGACCGTCCCTTTCAGGCTTCTGGGTTCTGTAATTTATAGTTTCAGGACGCTCAACAGCGCCGTAAGACCAGCTTCTGATCTGTTCCGGTGATGCGAGACCTATTTTTATAGAATCAAAAGTATTAAATTCCAAACCGTTACCTCCTTGTCTGAATTACGACATTGCCGTTTCCGCCCCGCAGGCGGCTCCGGAGCCGACTATATTTCTTCGTCGTCAGCAGATATATCAAAACTGAACATCGCGCCCGACTCGGAATCATCAAGATCCTCCAGAATATCATCGTCCTCAACATCGTCAAGCGTGAATCCGGCGTCTTCAATCTCAGACTCCTCAAACGGATGCTCATCCGCATTTTCGTCCGCAAACGAAACGGGCTGAGGTATAATATCGTCGTCGTCAAACGACTGCTTAAGATCAATTTCATCCTGATTTTCATCAAGAACCCTGACATCAAGACAAAGCGACTGAAGCTCCTTGAAGAGAACCTTAAATGATTCCGGAATACCCGGCTTAGGTACGTTCTGACCTTTAACTATCGCTTCATAGGTGTTTACTCGTCCTACCGTATCGTCCGATTTTACAGTAAGAATTTCCTGGAGAGTATAAGCGGCGCCGTATGCCTCCAGAGCCCATACCTCCATTTCACCAAACCTCTGTCCGCCAAACTGCGCTTTACCGCCGAGAGGCTGCTGAGTAACCAAAGAATAAGGTCCGACAGAACGAGCGTGTATCTTGTCGTCAACCAGATGATGGAGCTTAAGATAATACATATACCTACCGTAACACGGTTATCGAACTGTTCTCCGGTTCTTCCGTCGTACAAAACAGTCTTGCCGTCCTCGTCCATTCCGGCAGCTCTGAAGCACGCTCTTATATCGTCCTCGTGAGCGCCGTCGAATACCGGCGTCATAATATGCCAGCCAAGAGCCTTTGCGGCCATTCCGAGATGAACCTCAAGCACCTGACCTATATTCATACGCGAAGGCACGCCCAATGGATTCAGTACTATATCAAGCGGCGTTCCATCGGGGAGGAACGGCATATCCTCCTGTGGAAGTATCCTTGAAACAACGCCCTTATTTCCATGACGTCCGGCCATTTTATCGCCAACAGAGATTTTTCTCTTCTGAGCGATATAGCAACGGACAAGCATATTTACACCCGGACTAAGCTCGTCGCAGTTTTGTCTTGTAAACACCTTGACGTCCACAATAACTCCGGCTTCTCCATGAGGAACCTTAAGAGAATTATCACGAACCTCTCTCGCCTTTTCTCCGAAAATTGCACGAAGCAGTCTTTCCTCGGCAGTAAGCTCGGTTTCACCCTTAGGAGTAACCTTTCCCACAAGAATATCTCCCGAATGAACCTCGGCCCCTATTCTGATAATACCCTTTTCATCAAGATCCTTTAAAGCGTCCTCGCCTACGTTAGGAATATCTCTTGTAATCTCCTCAGGGCCAAGCTTCGTATCGCGGCATTCTATTTCATATTCTTCTATATGAATCGAAGTAAATACGTCGTTTTTAACTAAGTTTTCGTTTAACAGTACGGCGTCCTCGTAGTTATAGCCCTCCCATGTCATAAAGCCAATAAGAGCGTTCTTTCCGAGAGATATCTCGCCGTCCGCGGTAGCGGGACCGTCTGCAAGTACCTGTCCCTTTTCAACGTTTTCTCCTACGCTTACAATCGGACGCTGGTTAACGCAGGTGCCCTGGTTAGAGCGTTTGAATTTCGTTAATTTATATTTGTGTTCAAGACCGATATTGTCTTCAACAGTTATCTCGTCCGCACTGACAGCCGTAACCTTTCCGCTGCACTCAGATATAATACATACTCCGGAGTCAACCGCCGCCTTATATTCCATACCGGTACCGACAAAAGGCCTTTCGGTTTTAAGCAAAGGCACAGCCTGTCTCTGCATGTTAGAACCCATAAGCGCTCTGTTAGCGTCGTCGTTTTCAAGGAACGGAATCATAGCCGTCGCTACCGATACGACCATCTTCGGAGAAACGTCCATATAATCTACAAGCTCTCTGTCGCATTCAAGTATCTTGTCGAGGTAACGAGCGTTTACTTTAGGCCTTGCAAGCTTTCCGTCCTCGGTCAGCGGCTCGTTTGCCTGTGCGACAATAAAGTTATCCTCCACATCGGCCGTCATATAAACTACTTCGTTGGTGACAACTCCGGTTTCCTTGTCTACTTTTCTATAAGGCGCTTCAATAAAGCCGTATTCATTTATCTTGGCAAATGTAGCAAGATATGAGATCAAACCTATATTAGGACCTTCAGGCGTTTCAATCGGACACATTCTGCCGTAATGACTGTAATGAACGTCACGGACTTCAAATCCGGCTCTGTCTCTTGAAAGACCTCCGGGACCAAGCGCCGAAAGACGTCTTTTATGCGTCAGCTCCGCCAGAGGATTGTTCTGATCCATAAACTGTGAAAGAGGGGAAGAGCCGAAAAATTCTTTGATTGCCGCCGTAATCGGACGTATATTAACTAAAGACTGCGGAGTTATGGTTTCCATATCCTGAGTCTGAAGATTCATTCTTTCCTTTACGACTCTTTCCATTCTGGCAAAGCCTATCCTGAACTGATTCTGAAGCAGCTCTCCTACCGAGCGGATACGTCTGTTGCCGAGATGGTCAATATCATCTACTACTCCGACGCCCTCGCATAAATTAAGATAATAGCTTATTGTAGCATAGATATCATCGAGAATTATATGCTTAGGAACAAGCTCGTCAACTCGCTTCTTTATATTGTCCTCAAGCTCCTCCTCGTCTGCGGAGGATTCAAGAATATCCTTAAGAACCTTGAAGGATACCTTTTCATTAATACCATACTGAGCGGCGTCAAGGTCAACGTAGCCATTTATATCGACCATTCCGTTTCCTATAACCTTAACTTCCTTTTCAACCATTCTTATGGCGTTTTCACCGTTTTCAGTGACATAATATTCTTTGGCTTCAACTGTCAGATAAGCCTCATATACTCCGGCCTGCTCGATTTCCGCAGCCTTATCATAGGTCAGTTTTTCACCCTCGTCAGCCATGATTTCGCCTGTAAGCGGATTTACTACCGGTCGTGAAAGAACATGTCCGGAGATACGCGAGCCGATACCTAACTTCTTATTGAATTTATATCTTCCGAATCTGGCAAGATCATATCTCTTGGCGTCAAAGAAAAGATTATTGAGATGAGAAACCGCGCTTTCAACTGTCGGAGGTTCGCCCGGACGCAGCTTTTTATAAACGTCGATTAAAGCGTCAGAATTGTTTTTAGTTCCGTCCTTCTGAAGAATAGTCTGAGCCAATCTGTCGTCTGAGCCGAAAAGCTCAAATATTTCCTCGTCTGAGCCGACTCCCAGCGCTCTTATAAATGTAGTAAGAGGAATTTTCCTGTTTTTATCTATTCTGACATAAGCGATATCGCTTGAATCCATTTCATATTCAAGCCATGCGCCCCTGTTCGGTATAACTGTAGCTTTAAAAAGATCCTTACCCGTTTTATCCTTTTCAAAGGAATAATACACGCCCGGAGAACGTACAAGCTGTGAAACAATAACACGCTCCGCGCCGTTTATTATAAACGTGCCGCTTTCAGTCATAAGAGGGAAATCTCCCATATAGATTTCGCTTTCCTTGACATCTCCCGTTTCCTTGTTCCAGAGAGTTGCTGTAACTCTCAGAGGAGCGGCATAAGTAACGTCGCGTTCCTTGCATTCTGCAATGGTATACTTAGGCGTATCGTCAATCTTATAATCAACAAAATTCAGGACGAGATTACCGTTATAATCGGTTATTGCGGACATATCGCTTAAAACGTCCTTTAAACCTTCATCCTTGAACCACTGATATGAATTTTTCTGTACCTCGATAAGATTAGGTATCTGAAGCGCCTCGTTTATTTTTCCAAAGCTCATTCTGACATTCTTACCAAGCTGTACTGGCTTGACATTCACCATAGGCGGAACCTCCTTGATTTATTAACGGCTTTAATTTCTATATGCCTAAACTGATTTTTTTCATAAAGCTCTTGACAGAACATAAAAATTTATGTTATACTATTCAGCCAAGAAATATAATCATGTCATACTGATACAATTTTATTATTATACAACTCTTTTTGGCTTTGTCAAGTAGCAAATATAATAAAATAATCCGCTTTAATTTATTTACCTTTTTTAGCGAGATTCATTGACATCTATTGGTTAATATGTTATTCTATATAAAGAGGGGGGTAATAATAATGAAATTTTATAAATTAGTAAGTGTATGTACGGCATTAATATTATCTTGCAGTTCAACAATATTTAATTTTAAGGCTGACGCTAACGCAAGAATTATTCATCCGATTTCTTTTGCCAATCGACTACAGGTAAACATGAGCAATTGTAAGGCTTACTACTCACCAACATATGCAAATTCATATGGCGAAAAAACAATGCGCGCTGCAAATGCTTGGGCTAGCCATAAAAACCTTGCTTTTACTATGCGTTGGAGTAGAGTTTTATCTTCATCAGGAGCCACAGTTCAATGCAGTTTTTATCGAAACGCCAATGATAACGCTATAGCCAAAACCACATTTTTTTACAATTCTATTTCCACATATCCTACTTCATCAGATTGGAATATGTGTAAAATTCAACTTAACCTGCTTATGACGTTCAAACTGATACTATAACGCATGAATTTGGTCATGTTTTCGGATTAGACGAAAATAACGATACCCCGTCATCTATTATGTGTCAAAAAGGTTATGGCAGAACAGCGACATACCCATCAGATACGGACATTATAATGTTAAATGGATTATATCCTAATGCTTAAGGGGGCTATTTTTATGAATATCAAAAAAAGGCTTATCATCTCTTCAATCATATGTTCCTTATTAATTTTAGCGTCGGGCTGCGGAGATAATCAGACGACAGACAATAACACGTCTAAAGCCGAAGTCTTAACGGAGCATAATGTCGTAAGCTTCGCCAAAACAGAAGCAGATATTGCAAAATGCGCTTATACGCTTGAAGAACTTTATAACGCTTCCGATTTTGTTGCTGAAGTTAAAATAACAGATACGTCTTCGTTTATTTGGCCGGACACAGATATGATCTATACAAATTTAACTCCGGAAATCATAAACATTTACAAGGGTTCATTTAATAACGAATTGTTAACCGTAAGCGGAGGATATATGAATTACAAAAAATATGCTAATTCTCCAGAAATAATCAAAGAATTCGGACACGCTCTTGATACTTCCGAATATTCTGAAAAAGAACTTGAAACCGCTGAGATTTACTATGATTTGTACGGCAATTATATTCCTGAGATTGGAGATAAACTTAATCTTCTTTGGCATTAGGGATAGAAATAATGAAACTGAAAATTATTATGTTACTTATTCCAATCAAGGCATTTTTTTATGTGATAACAATGGTACCATTTCAAACCAAGCTCTCCTTGTGGACGATAACGGATTTACCGAACCTTTGGCCAAAGATTTAACGAAGTTATTTAATAATACAGAAAAGCATAAACAAAAAATATGTTGAATGAAACGTCAACCGTTCTAAATATACCTAAAAGTGAATTTATTAACGAAATAAACAGTATGGAATAAAAATAAATCGGCATTTAATGCCGATTATTTTTTCTGTAGTATACTATGTTATTATTTACATCAACTGCTTGGAAATTTCAATTGCGTCGTAAAGGTCGCATACTCCGTCGCTGTTTATATCGCCTACCGACTGCTGACCTTCTGTCAATTCAAACTTATTAATCAAATGACCTCCTATCCAGATAACGTCATATAAATCTACCGTTTCATCAAGGTTAACATCGCCTGTTAAAACTTGCTTTTTATCGGTTGAAATCGAAATCGGATTACAGAGGCGATTATTATACAGAGGAATAATCTGATTGACGCACTGTCTTATTTTAATAAATGTAAGTATATTTTCATCGCTCACAGCAACATTATTATATTCAGGAAATGTTATGCTTAAAAGATAATCATAATAAATCGCACCGTCTGTAACTGAAACGTTAATCGGGGAAATTATTTCATATTCTAACGAATCTTCCAATAATTCATGTAAATTTTGTTCAGTTTCATTAGCTCTGTATTCATCCTCTCTTTAGTACAGAACAGCCAAATCTTGCTTCCACAGTATATACCATAGAAATTTCATTTTCAAGCATTTCCTCATAATTTTCTAAATCCGGATCATATCCTGCCTGAAACTTTTCTATTGTATTCTCCTTTTCATCTTCATAGAACTGTTTCTGTTCGTTAAAAGACGCTTCCGCCTCCGGAAATTCTTCAAAATATTCTTCCTTACTCATTTCAAGCAGCTCTTTTAAAGTATACATTTTTTCATTGTATTCTTCCGCTGCTACGGAAGAAAATCCAATAACTGATACGGACATTAAAGCTGCAACTAAAATTAACGATAAAGCTTTAATCGTATTCATATATATCTCCTCCTTAAAGTAAGTTCATATTTATTCCAACAACATCTGCAATATCCACACTTCCGTCATTATTATAGTCTGCCAGCTCATATTGAATCGCATGAATAGAGTTCAGATAAATATTAAAGAAATAAATAACTTTTAACTTATGATATTATTTTCCTAACATTATTATACACCATTAACAATATAATTTATATAGTTAGATCGTATTAATCTTTAACAAATCATGAACATTTTGTAAATTTTTTATGAACTGATTTACCTGTTATCCACATTTTCGGGGTACATATCATGATTAAACAGTCTGTTTTCCGCAAGACGTTCCCATTTAGTTCCCGGCCTGCCGTAGTTGCAGTAGGGATCAATTGAAATACCGCCTCTCGGCGTAAACTTCCCCCAAACCTCAATATATTTTGGATTCATTAGTCTAATCAGATCCTTCATGATTTTATTCATGCAGTCCTCGTGAAAATCACCATGGTTACGGTAACTGAAAAGATAAAGCTTTAGCGATTTGCTCTCAACCATTTTTACATCGGGAATGTAAGAAATATAAACTGACGCAAAATCCGGCTGTCCGGTTATTGGACAAAGACTTGTAAATTCAGGACAATTGAATTTTACAAAATAATCGTTTTCCTTATGCTTGTTTCAAAGGTTTCCAGCATTTCCGGAGCATAATTATCCGGATATACAGTTTTCTGATTTCCAAGAAGGGTAAGCTCCTCTTTTTCTCTTTTTTCCATTTTTTTACCTTTCCGCAGGATCTTTAATACCGTTTAATTTGAACGCCTTTGCTCTGTCAATACAAGTTCCGCATTTTCCGCATGGCCTGTCCCCTCCCTCATAGCAGCTCCAGGTAAGCTCATAGGGTACGTCAAGGCTGAGCCCGAGCTTTACAACCTCAGCTTTCGACATTCCGACAAAGGGCGCGCTTATCTCAAGCCGTCGGCCGCTTCCTTCATAAATTGCAGTATTCATAGCATTATTAAACGCTTCAGAGCAATCAGGATATGCGTTTCCGGCCGAATCGTCCGCATGGGCGCCGTAATAAATTATACCGCATTTTTTGGATAGCGCAATACTTGCCGCAGAAGCCAGAAACAATCCGTTTCTGAAGGGAACATAAGTTGAAACAGTAGAGCCGTTTGTCTTTTTTAACTGCTCAGAATATGATTCATGCGGAATATTTTGTTCTGAATTTTTTAATAGCGAACAATCGGAATACTGAAAAATCAAAGACAAATCAAGCTCAATTCTTTCCGTTCCATAATATTTCGTTATAGCTGCGGCTGCTTCTATTTCCTTTATATGCTTCTGACCATAGGATACAGAAAGAGCCGTAACATTATCAGCCCCGTATTTTTTTACGGCAAGGCCCAGACAGGTCGTACTGTCGACTCCTCCGCTGAATAAAACTAGTGCTTTCATAAAAATTCTCCTTTATTTCAATTGAAGAAGAAACCTTTTCTGTAATTGCAGATCGGTCTTAAATCTTCCCCTGAAGGCAGTATATGAAGAAGAAGAGGAACAATTTTTAATCCCTCTTGCCGTCATGCACGAATGCTTTCCCTCTATGAAAACCGCAATATCCTCAGAGCATGACGCCAACGACATTATCTCAGCTATATCTGACCCCAAACGTTCCTGGAGCTGAAGCCTTTTTGCCGCCATATCTGCAATTCTTGCAGCCTTGGAAAGTCCTATTACCTTTCCGTTCGGTATATAGGCAATTGAAACCTTCATATCATACATAAGCGCCATATGATGCTCGCAGAATGAAAATACCTCAATATCCCTTATTAACACCATATCGCTTTCTCCGCAGGCATAGTCGTCTTCAAAGGTTTTGCTGAACATCTCCGCTATCTGAGAATTTGTATAATTCATACCCTCAAAGATTTCCTCATACATTCTCGCAACCCTGTCGGGCGTTTCCTTTAAGCCTCGCGTTCGGGATCGTCTCCCAAAGCTTTAAGTAAACCTTTGATATGATATTTTACCGCTTCTTTGTCTATCGCCATATTCAAACTCCCCTCATTCCGGCCGGCCAGATGAATTTATGAAGCTGTAGCTGAAAATTAACGCCGTTCATCTTGTGCTTGAGCATATATCCGACAATCTCCTTAGGATCTATTCTGCCGAACACAGGACTCAGATAAACCGCACACCTTTTATCCAGTCGGTATTTTTCAATGATGTTCCTCGCCGTCTCAAGATCAAGACTGCTGCCACATACAAATTTAACGGTATCACTTTCTGTCAGATAGTCGTAGTTGTCCAAATTCATAAAGCCCTCCATACCGCTCGACGGCAGCTTATAGTCAAGTGTAAACGACGGCGGAAGTTCCATATTTCTGTATAAAGATATATCGGCAGAGCCGTTAGTCTCTATTTCAACGCTAAGACCGTTTTTGCATAGCATATCTATAAGATTATAAATATCCGGCTGTATCAGAGGCTCGCCTCCGGTGAGAGTTACGTTATTTATACGGGAGGATATAATATACTCCAATATATCCTGCGCGGACATTGGCTTCGCGGGCCAATCGTCAGAATTTGCCCATAGCGTGTCGCAGTAAGAGCAGCAAAGGTTACATCCCCTAAAGCGTATAAAGACAGCCGGCTGTCCCGCTTTTCTTCCCTCGCCGTTTATGCTGACAAACCTTTCGGCAATATTATATGCCAAGCCTAACCCTCCTCATACATAGCGCAGTTATTCGGGGTTTCATATACGGTAACATTATGCGGTCTGAATCCGCGCTCTTTGATTATCATAAAGAAATGTCTTGCAAGATTTTCCGCTGTCGGACGGAACGGCAGTTCAACAAGCCTGAACCCGTCTCTTTTAAGGCATTCCATAGTATCGTTTTTTAATGTGTTCTTTTCATATATCAACGAATGGTCATAATGCTCCGCAATAACGCTCAACGCTCTTTTAAGCTCTGAAAAGTCCATGATCATTCCTTTATTCTGACCGTTTCTCTGCAAGAAGGCATTTTTAACCGTTACTTCTACTTTCCACCTGTGTCCGTGAATATTGCTGCATTTCCCTTCATATCCGTATAAAAAATGTGCGCTGTCAAAAGAAAATTCTGATTTTAAAAAGTACATTATATCTCCTCCGAAAATTAAAAGGATACAGAATCGACATCTGTATCCTTGAATTTCAAGTTTATGATGTCCTGGTTTTGTTTAAGGACAGGATGGCACAATCGAACTGTCCATATAAAATTTTATGCAAGCGGTATTGTTTTAAGTGAAATTATATTATAATAATCCTGCGTTTTTTTAAGTGTTACCATTACCCTTTTTTCAGGATCCGCTTTTCCACTGTTCCACGGCGGCGTAGATTTATAGCAGTCCGCATAAACGGTATAGGTATCGTCTGTTTCAGCAATGTCTGTAACCTTCGGATAATAAGAATATAAATCTGTATCCTTTGGAATTATATACTGCTTTTTCTTTTTATCATATGATATAATAATATCACCAATACCGGAATCAGAATGATCAAGCTTCATATCCTCTCCGAACAGCTTTTCAACAATATAAGTCATTTGATCCTGAGGAAACAAAATATCTCCCGTTTCCTGATCCTCAAATACAGATTTTTTCCCGTTTATAACAAGCTCCCATACCGCAATATTAATAAGCTCCTCATTACCTAAATCTGAAACGCTTTCAAAATCCTTTGTTTCGGTAACAATCAGCGGATAGATAACCGATTCAAATTCCGTTTTCTGCATATCGGCAGCTCCCGAGCCGGAAGATTCGCTGAATTTATTTATACCTGTACTAACAGTATTTATAATTCCCGTAACGGCAAATGCTCCAAATACAGCAAGAACAAGTATCTTTAATATTATTTTAACAAGCTCCGAGGCTCTGAATTTAGGAATATCGCCTTTATCTCCGTCATTTTCAGAATCCATAAAACTATTAAAGTCGCCGTTGTCTATAATTCCGTCGTCTTCGCCGCCTGTATCCTCAAATCCGCCGTCCTCATAATCGTCATAATCGTCATATTTATGCGGAGCATAAAAGCTGTCCTCTGATTTTGATTCATTATCCCTTCGTACTGAAGCCTCATATTCATAACGTTCCTGCTGTTCAGTCTTAGCCGGCCTGATTTCAGTTCGGCGGCTTTCCGATATGCCTGAGCTTGGCCGATTTATATCGCTATGAGACGTATTCTGTCTGCCGTCAGAAGAAAACTCACGCAGCAGTTCGTCTATTATAGCGTCTGTTTCACTTTTTTCCCTCATAGGCGTATATTTCCATTTACTCCTTTTTTCACGGACAGCAGCGTCTACTTCATCAAGTATATCCATAGAAACCCTCCCATATTTTAAGAAAAGCCGATATACGGCAAGCTGTTATTCAATTTTTGTTTAAGCCGGCGCTGTTATTCAAATTGTTTTTACATACATAGATATTCTATCTTATCTGACCGCTGCCGTTAATAAGATATTTAACGGTTGTAAGCTCGCGCAGTCCCATTGGACCCCTTGCATGAAGCTTCTGTGTTGAAATGCCGATCTCGGCTCCGAATCCGAATTCTCCGCCGTCTGTAAAGCGTGTCGACGCATTGACATAAACAGCTGCCGCGTCTACCATACGCTGAAACCTCTCTGCATTTTCAAGACTTTTTGTAACAATCGCTTCAGAATGCTTTGTCCCGTATTTTGCTATATGATCTATCGCCTCGTCAATTGAATCAACAACCTTGACAGAAATAATATAATCGAGAAATTCCGTACCGTAATCACTTTCCGACGCCGCTATGACGCAGTCCCCGAGAATTTCGGCCGTTCTCTCGCATCCCCTTATTTCAACATTATGCCCGTCAAGCCTTTCTTTTATAACCGGAAGAGCCTTTTTCGCTATATCCTTATGAATAAGCAGTCCCTCCACTGCATTGCATACGGACGGACGCTGAGTCTTTCCGTTTTCAACAATATCGGCAGCCATTTCAATATCTGCGGAGTCGTCAACATAAACGTGACAGTTACCTGTACCGGTTTCAATCACCGGAACAGTAGCCTGACTGATAACTGCATGAATAAGACCGGCTCCGCCTCTTGGAATAAGAACGTCAAGATATCCGTTCATTTTCATAAGCTGAGAAGCCGTTTCCCTTGACGTGTCCTCAATAAGCTGAATAACGTCCTCCGGAAGTCCGGCAGCTTTTACAGCTCCGCGCATTACTTCCGCAAGACACTTATTAGAATTTATCGCTTCCTTGCCGCCTCTTAAAATAACGGCATTCCCAGCCTTTAAACAAAGGGTGGCTGCGTCTACTGTAACGTTGGGGCGGGATTCAAAAATAATTCCGATAACGCCCAGCGGCACTCTGGTCTTAGATATTTTCAGCCCGTTCGGCCTTACAAAGCCGCAGTCGACAGAGCCGATTACGTCCTCAGCCTCAGCAAGCTTCAAAACCGCGTCTGCAATACCTTTTATTCTGCTCTCATTAAGCAGTAGTCTGTCCTGCATTGCTTCAGACATATTATTTTTAACGGCGTTCTCAAGATCCAGCTTATTATTTTCAATAATAAGCTGAGTATTGGATATCAAAGCGTCCGCTATTAAAACCAAAGCCGCGTTTTTTATATCAGTCTGTGCAGAAGCTATAAAAGGCTCCGCACATTTCGCTTTCTTTCCGAGCGTTTCAATATAATTCATTCTAATCGCCTCCGTTTTTTCTGCTATCAGAGATAAAAACAGTCCCGCTTGGATTGTTTTCAAACAAATCATATAATTTATCAGGATTATTCCCGTTCATTATTATCATATCAATACCGGCATTGTTTGCTATCCTGGCCGCGTTTATTTTCGTAATCATTCCTCCGGTGCCGAACATACTTCCCGCTCCGCCGGCCGCTCCCTCGATATGATCGTCTATTCGGGTTACCACAGGTATCAGTTTTGCGTCGGGGTTCTTGTGAGGGTCACTGTCATAAAGACCGTCTATATCTGACAATATTATGAGAAGATCGGCATTTGCAGTTTCCGCTACAATAGCCGAAAGCGAATCGTTCTCACCTATTTCAAGCTCCAGCTCGTCTATTGCGACAGTATCGTTTTCGTTGACTATTGGTATAATCTTCATGGAAATAAGCTTTTCAAAAGCATTTTCTACATTCCTGCGTCGTTCTGTTTCAATAATAGTTTTTGTTACCAGTATCTGCGCAACGGTTATCCCATAATTATCAAACAGATCGTCGTAAAGATACATAAGCTCGCATTGTCCTACTGCCGCCGCCGCCTGTTTGGTCGGAGTATCGGTAGGTTTTTCCTGTAAGCCGAGCTTTCCTACGCCAAGTCCGACCGATCCGGAGGATACTATTATAAGCTCTTTTCCAGAATTCTGCAAATCCGCCATTACTCTGACAAGATTAGTCATTCTTCTAATATTCAGTCTGCCCGTTCTGTGCGTCAGGGTGGACGTTCCAAGCTTTATTACAATACGTTTTTTTTTCGATATATCCAGCATTTTTCAGACGCCGTAAATGGCGCTTGCTCCTTTCAGTTGACTTTATTCCGAGGCTTTCCGTCCAAGTAAGCCTTTATATTAGAACGTACAATATCAATCAGGCGCAGTCTTGTTTCAAGAGACGCCCATGCGGTATGGGGAGTAATAATACAGTTTTTTGCGTCTTTCAGAGGCGTATTCTCAGACATGGGCTCATCGCATAGCACATCCAGAGAGGCTGCCGCAATTCTGCCGCTGTTTAATGCGTCTGCAAGATCCTGTTCGTTAACAATTGCGCCCCGTGCGGTATTGACAAATACCGCGCTGCTTTTCATAAGCGATAAAGCGTCGGAATTAATCATACCTAAGGTTTTATCGGTAAGCGGACAGTGTATAGTCAGCACGTCCGCTCTTGAAAGAGCCTCTTCAAAGGATACGTTTTCATATGGACAGTTTAAAGGATTCGATCTTGTATTTACCAAAACGTTCATCCCAAAAGCCGCGCCGATACCGGCGACCTTTCTTCCTATACTGCCAAAGCCTATTACCGACAATGTTTTCCCGGCAATTTCCTGAGTTCTAATAGGAAATTTTGAAAATGTTTTAGAGGATATCCAACCTCCGCCTTTAACAAATTCATTATACTCCGATATTCTGCTGAAATGCTCTAAAATGTGCGCAAACGTATGCTGCGCGACAGCGTCGGCTGAATATTCTCCCGCATTACAGACCGTTATTCCCTTTTCAGACGCAGCCTTTAAATCAATATTATTAAAGCCCGTTGCAAAAAGACCGATATATTTTATATTAGGACATTTATTTATTACGTCCTGCGTTATCATTACCTTATTGCATAAAACCATATCCGAATCCGCTATGTATTCAGCAGCCTTTGCGTTATCGGTAATCGGATAACAACGCACTTCTCCGAATTCCCGGAAAACGCTATAATCTATGTCACCGGAGGTTACGGTAGTCCAGTCAAGAATACAGATTTTCATTTTAGATATCCTTTTTGTCTTCTGTAGCGTTTTCAGAGGAAATCTCAGCTTCAAGCTCTCTTCTTCTTTTTTTCTCGGAAATTGCCGCAACAAGAGCGATGATTAGCAAGCCGAATTCAAGTATGCCTATTCCATAAAACCAAAGCTTTGTATCCTTTAAATATATAAGCATAGTCATAGCGACCGCAACAGCCATTACCAACTGATATTTATATCTTACTCTTATAAACTGGATAAGGAAAAAAACAAAAGCTACCACTGCAAATATTAGGTGAGCTGAAAACGGCAGCGGGAAAATATTACCATTCATTATCTTATCTCCATTCCGCCGGCTTAAAAGACGGCTCTGACTTAAAAGCATTTATTTTCTATTGTATCATAGAATTACAATAATTTCAAGTGCTCATTTGCATAAATCAGGATATGAAAGAAAAATTATCATAATATACACAAACCAGTAAATAGCAAGAACAATTGCACTATTTTAATTTATTATCACAGAAAACAGAAAATCCCGAAAATCGCTGCAAAATTTTCGAGATCCATCATTTTATTCCACCTGGCAGATTCAGGTATAAGAGGGCGTATTTAGGGTGATTTCACAGGTAAAATATTCGTAAATATGTTAATGCTTATCCATTTTTGGGACAACTTGTTTTCTTAGTATCAAAATTGTACCACAAAAGTCAAGAAATTATTAGAGTTTCAAACCCTAAACTGTCATTATAAAAGCTTCCCTCAAATTGAGAGAACGGCGGCTCCGCACACATGGGAAATCAATCGCACGGCGGAACGTAATTGGACAACCGCACCCGCCCAAAATCAGAAGGGGCATGGAGCAAAACCAGACGATCAACGGCGGCGCAAATCGTGCGCCGTTCATCTCGACCATTGACGTCCACGGCAGATATTGCTTCTGTTTTATAAAGTATAAGTTTACGAATCTGACTTACTAAACGTACCTGTCATAAGAAATAATGCTTTGCAATTATAGCAACCCCCAAAACAATCAATACGGCAGGGACAAGAACATGTTGATATTTCACAATTTTCCTTTTGATATAGGGGCGGCGTATTAAGGCAAACCCAAGGTAACACCAAAAAGCGATCATAAAGATAAATACAATAATTGTAACTACAAAATCCATAAAAGAATATCCGCTAAACGCCGGAATATATACCCCGATATTGTCGGCGCCATTCGCCATTGTCAATAGAGCAACGCTTATAAGGCTTATTTGTGTGTTTTTCTGTTCTTCGTTTTCCTGCGCATACTGTTGATTATGATAGGTAATCCACGCACGAACGCCGAGGATCAGGGGAAAAACCCCCAAAAGTCCAATATACTTAGATGGAATAACCTGCGTCCCCAGTGCGCCTAATATGCTTAAGGCGGTTAAACAGCCAATACCTAAATACTGACCAATAATAATTTGTATGATACCTCTGCGATTTTGCGTTTGGGCATAAAGTATCATTAACACAAAAATATCATCAATATTAGTGCTTGCAAAAGAGGCAAACGCCGTTAAAAAGGTTGCTGCCATAAATTTATATCTCCCTTTTCAATAATTTCCTATAAAAAAACTTCGCCTATTCAACTCCCTGCTCCTCAATCGGCAGGGGTTAAGGGGGTTATTTTTGCGTCTTTTTCCTGCATAATAATATTATGAATCTCTGGCAAAGAACGCTTACGGACTATTATGAAAAAATAATGGAAAACTGATATTACTATGTCCTTCGGTTATGATCCTTGGCATACCCCGATTGCAACACAAAATGGCGATTTTAAAAATCCATTACGGTCACTCCCACTCGACAAAACCTAATCAATTTTGTTTAGAAATTATTGTTTGTCGTGTATGTAGTTCTTTTGATTATTTGATATATCCATATTATCCTGCCTATATGAGCTAATGTTATCATTTTGTTATCGGCGTTGATAACACTCGCCCTGTAACTGCGGATAATAGCAATATGCTTCGACTCAAATTATAAGCGATTTTGCTTAGAAAATCAAGATATTAAAATCGTTTTCCGAAAACGCCTATAACGCAAACAGGGCATTTTCATAATCTTTAACATAGTATCTGATATTCTTCCTGCCTTTTTGGACAATCGTATGTCCTTCCGCTTCCAGCTTCTCTTTCTGTGCCTCAATGCCGCCGGGATATTTTGCGTTTAATTCTCCATTCGCCTTTAATGTACGCCAATAAGGTGTTTCATCTTCTGAACGCTGATAACTCGCCCACGCAACAATCGAAACAAATATTCCTGCTGTAATCGGCTCCGTAAAATCGGCTCCACTTCGTTTTGCAAATAATCTCTGATAGTGCCTACTGTAAGCAACTTTCCATATGGCACAAGCTGCATTACTTTGTCATATTCAATCGGCGGTGCAAAATACATTTTATCTCCGCCATACTTTTCTATACTTTTTTCATCCGTAATCGTCTGAAATTTGGGCATATCCTTGCTATCGTGTAGCATTGCATTAAAATCTTTTTTTTCTTCATTTGCCATTGTCAGCACCTCCTGTACTCAAGTATAAGTCAAAGAAAAATCCTATGCAATGAGGCGGTTTCAAAATTTCTATGTAATTTCAACTTTATGATTTACCATCTAAAAGTGAAATCTTCATATTTTTGACATTGATAAGTGTTTCCTGCTTACATTTCGGGCAGTATAAAGGGAAATTTTTCAGTTCTGTATCTTCTCGTACCATTGTGTGTGTTTTCCCACCGCAAATAGGGCAATATATCCATTTATTCTTCATAGTTCGCTCCCGCTATTCAATCATTATTTCTTTCACAGAGATTTTTTTAATCTTTTCAGAGTAAATATACATTGTCATCTCATAAACAAAGATGAAAACAGCAAGCGAAATAAGCATAATGGGAAAGTCAAATTTATAAACGGGTACGCCCCCCATATCTTTAAATACGACATCCACCATAAGTCGAAGCAATCCATACTGATACACTGTGCCGATTACAAAGCCAATATAGGACATTGGTCTGTAACCGCCGAGAATTGCCCTGCAACACTCTTTTTGTGAATAACCAAACACCCTCATCATAGCAATCGTTTTTGTATTCCCGTTTATTACTGTAGTTATAGCGAGAAACAAGGTTGTAAACGCTAATACAAGTCCGATGACCAACATCATTACACCCATCATTTCACTTGACAAATCTTTCATACTGAAGGACATCTGCGTCATCGCAGAAAAACAAAAGGAAGCAAAAATGATGAAAAACACAAGTGTCTTTTTAGATTTCAAGGTATTCCTTTTCAAATCATCTATAAATGAAATTTCTTTGCTTGTTTCTATTCTATATCTTGGCGTTTTAGAAACCGCTTGCAGATTATCTTTTAGAAGCAGCAACACCGGCTTTTTCAATTTATGCCAAGCGTAGCAAATCGAAAGCACCGAAAAGCACACGGTCGGCAATACCACAAAATAAAGTAAAAGACTCGAATGAAAATTTATCGTTATCTCAGGAAGTATTTTATCTTCATTTTGCAAAGCATAAAACCACGGCATTATGAGAAATGCTCCGCCAAATCCAACCGCTGTTCCGATAAAAGCACTGATTCCGAATACCCAAAAGTTTTTTGCAATTTTAAGATTGGAATATCCTAACGCTTTCAGTATTCCAAGTTCTTTCTTGTGTGTATCAATATAATGCTTAATATAAAAAAACAGCATAATAACCGAAGTTAAAAGCAAACACCCACCACTTACGAGGCAAACAACTTTTGCGGTAGAAACCTGAGCATTATAAAAAACCATTGACAATTCAGATGTTATTTCATTTTCAATCAACTGAATATCAAAATAAAAATTCAAAAACATTGTACACACAAGTACGGCACAGCAGGCAATAATAGAAATGCCGATGAGTTTTGAAACATTTTTAATTCCAATCAGCATATTATCACCAACCAATCTCGTAAGCGGTTTTTTGTATTTTATTTGTATATATTTCAGTTACTTTCCCGCTGTTCATTTTTATAACGGTAGTTGCCATTTCTGCAATATTCAAATTGTGCGTTACCATTACAATTGTAAAGCCATATTTCTTTTGAAGTTTGCAGATATAATCAAGCACCTGTCGTCCTGTTTGCTCATCTAATGCACCTGTCGGCTCATCAAGGAACAACACCTTTGGCTTTTTCGCCAATGCTCTGGCAACGGAAACTCTCTGCTGTTCGCCGCCCGAAAGTTCGCTCGGATATTTATGTAGCTTTTCGCCAAGACCGACTGCTTCAATGATATTTCGATACGCTTTATTCCGTCCTAAATCAGCACCCATTTTTACATTTTTATCGACACTCATATTGGGCAGCAAATAATACTGCTGAAAAATGAAACCGACATTTTCTTTGCGGAATAAGGTCAATTCCTTATCAGAAAGCGTTGTAATATCCGTACCGTCATACAGCACTTTGCCGCTGTCAGGGTATTCAAGTCCCGAAACTACATTTAGAAAAGTTGACTTTCCTGAGCCTGATGCTCCTAAAATAACAGCAAAATCTCCGTCTTTTATCTTAAGGCTTATCCCTTTTAACACCTGAATTTTATTGTCGCTGTTTCCGTAAGACTTGATAATCTCTTTAACCTCAATCATCTATGCTTCCCGCCTTTATACTTTTTAGAATACTGATACAAACCTGTCGTATCATACTGCCGATTTCCTCATCAGTGAAACGGCACATATTAGTGGCACAGAGTGTGGCGATACCGTGTGTATATATCCATAGATGACGATACAGTATTTCGGCAGAAGACTTATCAATTCCATAACCACTCTGAATAGACCGTAAAATTTGCTCATAGCTGTCATCTATTAAGGGCAGCACACCCGTTAAATCAGGAATTTGCGGTTGCTCTGTCATAAAAAGAAGCTGAAACAGCTTTGGCTCATTGATTGAAAAAAGGATATATTCCATTCCAACGCCTTTAAATGCCAAGTCCTGCGACAATCCTTTGGAAATATATTCTCTATATTTTTGCTTAGCAGTTATAATGACCACCTGCTGTACTTCTTCCATATTTTGAAATACCGTAAAAATAGGACGAGCCGAACTCCCCAGTTTTGTTCCCAATGCTCTGGAAGTTAAGGCATCAAATCCGTCCTCTCGAACAATATTTATTGCGGCATCTATAATTTCTTCTCTTGAAAATTTTGCTTTTGGCGGCATATTGTTGTTCCTTTCTTTTCTAAATCGCTTGATTTACATCAACCGATTTAATTATAGTTATAATAAAATGAAAAGTCAATAGGCGGCAGAGATTTCTCCCTGCCGCTTTTGTCTTATGCAAAGATGATTTCCACCTCTACAATCTCTCTTGCACACGTCCGAATGTTATTCATTATCTGCACCCATTCTAAAGCGTTTTCTGCCTTTAACTGCTCTGTGATACCCTGCACCGTTTTCATCTGCTCTGCAAGTAGTTCAAAGCGTTCCTGTGCTTGCCTATCAATGTCTGCAAGATAGGAATTAAGCCTATTGCTTGTAAGTAGGTCGATGTATGTAATCCTGCGGTATTTTTTCAAATACCGCAAATGTTGCTGCCCCCAAACACCGATAACTGTTTCTTTTTCGGCGGGTAAGGTAAGGCAGGGGATAAAATAATCCCCTTGCCGTACATAAGTGCCACCCATTTCTTCAAAAATTGTCTTTGTCATTTTGTTTTCCTACCTTTCATTTTCTTTATTTTTAAAGCGTGTACCACGCTGTTTAGACAGCCTTGCCTGTTCTAACAGGCTGTCAATCTGCCGACTTCCAAAAGCTTTCCGTAACAGCTTATAGTCCTTAATTTCCTCCCGCAAGCGATTATTATCGGCTGTCAACTGCTTATTTTGTTCTTTTAGCCGTTCATTACTTCTATACAGACTTGCGTTTGCCTGATTAAGCCTTTGGTAATCATCAACCGCCTGAAAGCACCTTACCATAAGTGTTTTGACAAGAGATTTCAGCTTCTTAAATAACGGCTCGACTATTTTACTCTTGTAATTTTTTGCCGTCATAAAACCTTGTGGCTCTGGCAGTTGGTACTCAGGAGCGTTATCCAATGCTTCTTGCATTTGTGAGAGTGAAGCTGCCCCTTTATCAAAGTTTTTGATACGCTTTGATAGTACATCAAACTCCGTCTGTTTTTTCTCAATTTTACTTTCTAATCGCTGAATTTCAGCTGCTCGTTCCTGCTTTTTATAATCCAAAACAGATAAGTGCTTTTCGTGTGTGCCTTTCTGCTCCCACTCAATACCGTACCGTTCCATAACACAAGCAAGCTGCTCTTTTTCGGATTGTACCCATTGTGACCACTCCGTATTGCCACGCTGCCGCCCTTAAATCCCTGATGCGGCAAGAGCCTGTTTCAGCGACACTCTTGTATCAAGACCACGCTTACTGCCTCTTGTA
>ENA-OQCO01000344-OQCO01000344.1-human-gut-metagenome-genome-assembly--contig:-NODE-344-length-26709-cov-3.157024_pt1 | contig 26709 bp, 26 predicted proteins | sample MGYA00242500_ERZ504582 | MGnify/ENA primary metagenome ERZ504582 (study PRJEB26092, sample SAMD00036346) | human gut metagenome | host: Homo sapiens | study: EMG produced TPA metagenomics assembly of... | reverse complement strand
AAAGAAACTGGAAGAGAAGCGCAGCGCACTGGAAAAGAAAGTGGCTGCCATCGCCACACCGGTAAAGATCGGTGACAAAGACCTGGTAAACCAGTACCTGCTGGAACTGGATACTCTTGGAGAGTGGGACAAAAAAGAATCCCTTTCCAAAACCCTGAACGGTTACCTCGGTGACATCGCCGCACGGCAGAAGCTGGTGGATGCCCTGGATAAGGATATCTGGAACCAGGTGGATCCGCTGCGGATCTGTCAGGATGATACGGCCACGGTGAAAAAACTGATGAGCCGGTACGGTGCACTCCGGGAGGACGAGCGCAAATTGTTAAAGAACGGGGAGAGTCTTCTGGAAGCCGCTGATGTGATCGAGTCTCTGGATAACGGGATCATACCGAAAAAGGTATTCGAGAACCTGATGGCGACGAAGGAAGCATTTACCTATACGGGCACTCTGTCCGGCGGAAGTACTTATACGCTGACCTGGGACGGAAAAAACGTAAAGAAAGCCGGTGATGTGAAAGCCGGAATCAAGATCGGTACCGGAAGCAACACCATCAGTGGTACACAGGCCCAGGTGGAATTCGCCCAGAGCGGAAGCATGAACGGTACGGTCACACTGTCTGTAAAGACCGGTGTGAAGGACGGAAGCTGGAACCTGTACTGGCTGAACCCGGACAAGCTGACGATCCAGAGTGCAAAGACGGCAACCGTTTCTTCCGGAAAACTCAAAATGAGTGTGACAACCGGAGGACGCTACTGGCTGGCAAGAACTGCTCCGAAGGTGGGGGAGGACACCTCCACAGACGGTCAGGGGACCAAAGTGGGTACGATCGCATCTTCGAAAAGCGGAAAGAGCAGTCATACCGGCGGTACCTCTATTGCATCGATCCAGAGCAGGGGCAGGGCATCTTCCGTATCCGGAAAGAACAGTGCCGGTGTAAAAAGCAGCAGTAAAAAGAGCAGTAAAAACAGCAGTCTCTCTGACACCGCAAAGGCAAAGACCAAAGGAAAGATCACTTCCAAAGAACTGAAAAGTATCAAAGGAAAAGACGAGAACCTGCAGGCCAGTGGTAAGATCTCCGATTCCGTATCCTATACTCTGACCATCAACGGTGAGGATGTGAAGCTGACCAAAGACTGGACATATAAGCTGCAGTCGGACTGCAAGTACAAGGATGATATCGAACAGCTGGCGGTCAAACCGCTGATCCTGTGTACCGAAGGTTCCGGCACTTTCCCGGGACAGATGCTTGTGACACTGAAGACCGAACTTGATGACGATGACCTGTTACTGTTTTCGTACGATCCGGAGAACCGGAAGGCGGAATATGTCAAGAAGGTATCGGTCAAAGACGGCGAGATGGAGTTCACCCTGAAGGAAGACGGCCACTATTTCATCGCAAAACGTGCCCTGGCAGCATCCCTGGATGAGAGTACGGATGCAGAAAAACAGGAGATCGAAGACGCATCGGATACGGCGGAAGATGTGCCGTGGGATGCATCGGAGGAAACGGTCGTTCTTGGAAACGGGGAGGATACGGATACCGGTGCACAGACGGCGGAGAAAAAGACCGCTATGGTACGCTGGGTGCTGATCGGACTGATCGCCCTGGTATGCTGTGCGGCGGCCGGAGTGATCGTATATAACAAACGGAAAGAAAAGGGAAAACCGGATCTTTCCAAAGGAAAAGACAGGAAGGACGGAGGAAAATGAAGCGGAAAACGAAAAGCATAGGACTCTGCCTTCTGCTGGTTCTGGCACTGCTGTTTTGCAGCTGCCAGACCAGCGCAGTAAAGGAAGAACAGGCTTCGGCGGATCCGACAGTGACCGCCGCTGCGAAAGATTCAGCAGATGATGGAAACACCAAAGATTCGTCAGAAGTCAAAGAAGACAACAGTGACAAGGAACCTGAGTACATTGATGAAGAGTATGTAGATGAGCATTATGGATCGGATGAGGAAAAAGAAGATCTGAGTAAATATAAGAAAAAGAGTTCTTCTTCTAAGAAATCCGACTCCAAAAACTCAGACTCCAAAAACTCAGACACAGAAGATGCAGACGGTACAGAGAGCAACGGAACGAACGGGAATGGAAGCACTTCTTCCGGTGAGGAAGCCAGTGCGGATAACTATTATACCGATCCGATCCCGGAAGGAAAACCGGATCCGGTAGAACCGCAGGATCAGACCGTGGACAGCAGTAAACAACTGACCTGTACCCTGTATGTGGAGTGTTCCACGATCCTCAATAACATGGGTGACCTTACCGAAGGCAAGGCGGACTGGGTTCCGTCAAACGGTGTGATCTACGGTCCGAAGACCGTGACCTTTTCCGAAGGGGAGTCGGTGTACGACATCCTGCAGCGGGAGATGAAAAACAACCGGATCCAGATGGAATCCCAGTTTACCGCCATGTACAACAGTGCGTATGTGCAGGGCATCAACAACCTGTACGAGAAGGACTGCGGCCAATGGTCAGGCTGGATGTATGAGGTAAACGGCTGGTATCCGAATTACGGATGCAGCCGCTACCAGGTACAGGACGGGGACAACATCGAATGGCATTATACCTGTGACCTGGGAAGAGACCTGGGAGCGGGCATGTCTTAACTGAAGATGTAAAGGATTAGGCGCCCCGGATTCCGGGACGCCTAAAACTGTATTTGATAAGGAGAAAAGAATGGATACTTTTTCAGGGTATCATCCACTGATTAATTTTACTTATTTTGTGATCGTCATCGGGCTGTCGATGTTTTATATGCATCCGGTATTTCTGACGTTATCGCTGATCGGCTCGGTGAGTTATTCCATTTATCTGAAAGGGAGAAAAACCGTGAAGGTGTTCCTGCTGGGGATGCTGCCGGTCTGTCTTCTGGCGGCGGCTGCCAACCCGCTGTTCAGCCATGCGGGGGCAACCATGCTGTTTTACTTAAAAGACGGGAATCCGGTTACACTGGAGTCCATCGTCTACGGTCTGGCTTCGGGGCTGATGCTGGCGGGGGTGATCTCGTGGTTTTCGGTTTTTCATGAGGTGATGACCTCGGACAAGTTCATGTACCTGTTCGGGAAGGTGATACCGGCATTTTCGTTGCTGTTATCCATGACCCTGCGGTTTGTGCCCCGGTTTACGGAGCAGATCCGGCGGGTGGCGGAAGCCCAGCAGTGTATCGGAAGGAACGTGAACAATGGGAACGTTTTCCAGCGGGCGGCGCACGGTCTGAAAATCCTCTCGATCACAACAACCTGGGCACTGGAAAACAGTGTGGAGACGGCGGACTCGATGAAGTCCCGGGCTTACGGGCTTCGCGGGAGAACAAATTTCAGTATCTACCGGTTTGACCGGAGGGACGGGATGTTACTGGCATTTTTAGTGGGAGTATTCGGAACATTGTTATTCTGTATACACCTTCGAAAACTGAAGATTCTGTATTTCCCGGTTTTTATCATGAATAAGACAACAGCAGGGGCATTGCTGTTATATATCCTGTACGGAATCTTGTGCATGCTGCCCTGATATTAAATATAGCGGAGGACAGAAAATGGCGCTCTTTGAGATCAGAAATCTGACATTTACTTACCCGGATCAGGAGAAGCCGGCACTCACGGATCTGAACTTTTCCCTGAAACAGGGGGAATTTCTGGTAGTCTGTGGCAAATCAGGCTGCGGCAAATCGACGCTCCTGCGGCATTTTAAGACAGCGATGGCTCCATATGGGGAACGGAAAGGAGAGATCCTGTTTGAAGGCAGGGAGCTGGACACGGTGTCCGTGCGGGAGCAGGGGGCGCGGATCGGCTATGTGCTCCAGAGTCCGGACAACCAGCTGGTGACAGATAAAGTATGGCATGAACTGGCATTTGGATTGGAAAACCTGGGGTATGAGACGGGGACAATCCGCCTCCGGGTGGCAGAGATGGCAAGTTTTTTCGGGATCCAGACCTGGTTTGAGAAAAATGTGGAGGAGCTTTCCGGCGGGCAAAAGCAGCTGTTGAACCTGGCGGCGGTGATGGCGATGCAGCCAGACCTTCTGGTGTTAGATGAACCGACCTCCCAGCTCGATCCCCTGGCGGCAGGCGACTTCCTGGCAACGCTTCGAAAGATCAATGCGGAACTGGGGACAACGATCCTTTTGATTGAACACCGGTTAGAGGAAGTCCTGGCGTATGCCGACCGGGTACTGGTGATGGAAAACGGCGGGATCCTGGCACTCGATGCACCGGAAAAATTGCCGGCGTTCATCCGGGAGAATGATATGTTCCAGGCGATGCCTGTCCCGATGCGGATCTTTGAGGAACTGTCCGGGGAAGGCGACAGCCCGGTGACCGTCCGGGAGGGACGGGAATGGCTGGAAGAGTGGATAGAAGAAAAGAAGCGTTTGGGAAACGGGTATGAGAACCGGACAGAGGCAATAAAAAATGTGTCATATGCCAGTGATAGAGAAGCTGCTGAAAATCAGCCGGAAGCACAAAACGTGGAAATTGACGAGATTCAGGAGAAGGGAAGAAAAACCTCTCTCTTCGGATTACTTTCTAAAAAATCAGCAAAGGGATCGGAAGGCCAGCAGCCACAGACCGTCCTGGAAGCGCGGGATGTGTGGTTTCGGTATGAAAAGGAACTTCCGGATGTGGTGCGCGACCTGAACCTGAAGGTGCAAAAAGGTGAACTGTACTGTCTGCTCGGCGGCAACGGAACCGGGAAGAGTACGACACTGCGCCTCCTGGGACGGATCAAGAAGCCTTATCGCGGCAAACTCTTTCTAAACGGAAAGGAACTGGGAACCTACCGGGAGAGCGAACTTTATGGAAAACTTCTCGGTATCCTCCCACAGAACCCGCAGAGCCTGTTTGTCAAGGATACGGTCGAAAAAGACCTGCGGGAGATGTCCGGGGATACCGGACGCCTGCGGGATGTCATCGAAAAGACAGAGATCGGACATCTGCTGGGAAGTCACCCGTATGACTTATCCGGCGGGGAACAGCAGCGGGCGGCACTGGCGAAAGTACTTCTGCTTGATCCAGAGATCATCCTTTTGGATGAGCCGACAAAGGGACTGGACGGTTTTTATAAAAAGAAACTGGCGCAGATCCTGAAAGGGCTGACGGCGGAAGGGAAGACGATACTGATGGTCTCCCACGACATTGAATTCTGTGCGGAATATGGGGATACCTGTGCCCTGTTCTTCCATGGAAGTGTGGTGACGAGCGCACCGGCACGGGAGTTTTTCGCAGGGAACAGTTTTTATACTACGACTGCCAACCGGATGGCGCGCAAATGGTATCCGGATGCAGTGACAGCAAAGGATGTGATCGAACGATGCAGGGAAAGATAAAGCGGCTGGAAGCCCGTGACCAAAAGCAGGCGAGGGGGATGGACACCCAGGCGATGATCCCGGTGCTTGCGATGGTGGCGGAACTGGTCTCGATGCTCGGATTCCGCTGGGTATCCGTGCCGGATCTGCGCTACAGCCCGTATGCGAAAGCGGGGATGTTAGGAAAACTGGAAGAGACAGCAAAAGGAATCGCGTGGAACTACCAGGTGCCGGAAGCCATGACGCAGGCGGCAGACCAGGCCGCCGGATATCTGCGGATCGGGATGGCGGTGAGCGTGATCCTTGGCCTGTGCTTTATCCTTCTGGCGTACCGGGTGAAAGTAAAGGCAAAACGGCTGGGGCGGCTGGCATTTTTATGGAATACGGGGATGACGGTGGCTGTCCTGTGGTGGGCGACCGATACGAATATGGCTTTAAACCTTTTAGAAGGACGGGAGAACAATTTTATGAACCTCACGATCTACAGCCATGTGCAGCTGACCGCAGCCGCCTACCTGCAGATCGTGCTGGCTCTCCTGATCGTGCCGTTTTTAGGGAAACTTCTGGATACCCGGAAGGAGTATGCAGCGGAATACTATCAGACACGGATCGAGACGAAGGATACGGGGATCGGGAAACGGACGATCCTTGCCTTTGCCCTGATCCTGACAGCGATCCCGGCGGTGATCTTTTTCGGGATCTTTTTCTTAAACGACCGGAGCGATTATTTTATCTCCCTATGTATCATCATCCTGTCCATGCTGCCGTTTTTCCTGGTCTTTGAAAACCGGAGGCCGCAGGCGCGGGAAGTGGTGGTGATCGCGGTGATGGCTGCCCTTGCGGTGGCAGGAAGGGCTGCGTTCTTTATGCTGCCCCAGTTCAAACCGACTGCTGCAATCGTTATTATCGCAGGTGTGGGGCTTGGCGCGGAAGCAGGATTCTTAACCGGTGCGCTGGCAGGATTTGTCTCCAACTTTTTCTTCGGGCAGGGACCGTGGACACCCTGGCAGATGTTTGCTTTCGGGATCGTGGGATTCCTGGGCGGCCTGATCTTTCGGAGAAAACGGGGAAAATGGAAACATTTTCATCTGTGGCTTTGCATCTACGGGGGACTGTCAGTGCTGGTCATCTATGGATTTTTGCTGGATACGGCATCCGTCTTTATGGGAATGGGCGGAATCAATAAGGCTGCGTTTTTAGCGATGTACGCAAGCGGCTTCCCGATGAACGTGATCCACGGGAGTGCCACGGTAATCTTTTTAGCCGTGCTGGGGGAACCGATGCTTGCCAAACTGGAACGCATCCGGAAAAAATATGGAATACTGGAGCCGTAAGCTTTGGTATGGATTGCGGAGGAAACAACTACTTTATGTGTAACTATGAAAACAAAAACGAGGACCGCAAGGTACTGACACAGAAAAATGCAGCAAGATACGGGAAGGAGGAAACCGTAAGGATCCCTGCATATTATCAGATGATCGGTGTGAATGCCTTCCAGTCCAATATAAAAATGAAGAACCTGTTACTGCCAAACGGGCTGCAGGAAATCAGCACGAACGCGTTCCGGTGCAGCAAGGCGCTCCGGGAAGTAGCATTGCCACACAGTATCTACCGGGTGGGGAACGGCTGTTTTGCCGAGTGCCCTTCCCTTCGTGTCGCGTATCTGTCGAATGGCCTGGAAGAAATTTCAGAGGATCTGTTCCGGGCAGACCGACGGCTGCAAAAAGTCCTTTTTACCAGAGACAGTGAAATAAAAAGGATAAGAAAAAAGGCATTTTATGAATGTACTACGCTGAATACCATCCTGCTGCCGCCAAAGGTAGAAACCATCGAAGACCGGGCATTTTATAAGTGCAAGGAATTAAAGAAAGTTCGTTTCCCAAAAGGACTGAAAAAGGTGGGAAAAGAAGCATTTTACTTCTGTGGCCTGGAAAGCCTGGAACTTCCGGATACAGTAGAAGTACTGGATGAAAAAGCATTTTTTAAATGCATGTATCTGACAGAAATAAAACTTCCGGAGAGCATCCGGCGGATTGAAAAATGGGTATTCCATGGATGTGCCCGTCTGCAGGTACTGGAGATCCGGCATGATCCGGAATACATCGGTGAATGGATCATCAACAAAGCTGCAAGGATCCGCTGCTACCGGGGATCCAAAGTGGCTGCGTACTGCCAGGAGTCAGGATTTACCGTGGAGTACATCGAATAAGAAAGAGAATGTATATGGAAAAAGGGGAGAAGCCGGAATGAAGTATCAGATGAATTTTACAACATCACTGGATGATGTAACCCGTTTTACATCAGCAGAGGATTTACGGCGGTTTTATAAAGAACATGGCTGTGACGGGCTGGAAGTAATGCCCCTGGCCTATTCTACCAAAGAAGCACCGGATGTTTATCAGGAGGCCAGTGTGTGTCCACTGATACAACCGGACATGGTAACGGGTGTTCACTGCTGTTGCCTTCAGGACTGGATGAATCAGAACAAAGAGGAACTGATCACTCACTACCGGAAAGATCTGGACTATGCAACGCGTATGGGTGCAGAATATGTGGTCTTTCATGTAGTACAGGTAGACGGGGAAGAAAGTTTCACCTATCAGATGAAACACACGAACCGAGAAGTGATCGATGCCGCTGCATCTTTCATTAATGAACTTCTGGACGGGCAGACCTATCATTTCTGGTTTCTCATGGAAAACCTGTGGTGGCCAGGTCTGACCTTCGAGAACCCGGAAGATGCCCGGGCACTGCTTAAACAGGTACATTACGAAAAGAAAGGCTTTATGCTGGATACCGGACACTACCTGCATACAAATCTGGATCTTCACGATCAGGATGCGGCCGTGGCCTGCCTGCATCAGATGCTTGACAATCACAAAGACCTGATCCCTTACATCAAAGGCATTCACCTGCAGGAATCCCTGACCGGAGAGTATGTGAAACAATGGCTGGCAGATGCTCCACACGAACTGCCTGAAGATCCGGCAGAGAGCTTCCGGGTGGTCTATGAGCATATCTTTCAGCTCGACCGCCACGAACCGTTTACGGCTGCCGGGGTAAAGGGGCTGGTAGAACGGATCGATCCGCTGTATGTGACGTATGAGTATATCACTCGGAGTAGGGAAGAACTGGCGGAGTATCTGGAGAAAGGAAGATTAGATAAAAATCAAATATAGAAGAAAAATTCTTAATACTATTACGGTAATACATTGTGTTTCTTTTATTAAAATGCTATCATTATTACAATGTTGTACGGATAATCTAATGAAACGAGTATGATTTGTTGAAATATAAATAAAAATATCCCGCCCAAATCCTCTAATAGTGCGAACACCTAGAATCAGTGGTGGGATATAATTATTAGCTTTTGTAGATTATACCATCATGTATAGTGCGAACACCACAATCAAGTACATACACAGTATATCAAAAGAAGATACATTTTTCAACTAATAAGAAAAAAAATTATAAGAATATATCAATTTTTAGCTACCTTCAAACACTAGAGAGAAGGAATAATATGTATAGTATCCCACTGCTTTATATATTTTTTTGTGTATTAGCAATTAGTTCGATATGGATTATTGTAATGCGCTGGAAAAGATATATGAAATATTCTAATGGAACATATAAAAAATGCAGGACAGAATTTAATTTTTAAAACAGAACTATCTCAGAATGAAATAATTCGAAAATTGGAAACACATGATGCAAAGGATACATTGGACTATGATTTTTATGAAAAAAATGGTGAGTATTTTCTCAAAGTAAAAGGAGTAAAAAGACTTGTTTTTAATGGAATATTAACAGCGGATTTTAAAGTCGATTTTTTAGAAAATGCACAAAGATATATTATTGTTCATCAGGGTAACAATTTTCAAATGTTATATTCATCAGGATATGAGGCAGAAATATTTGAGTTTATGGTAAAAAAATTAAATTGTATTCCTCAAGAAAAGATAAATGGGTAAAAATGAAAAGATATAAAAAAATAATAATACTTGCAGTTGGAAACCTGTTGGTGCTATCAGCGTGCTCCAAACAACCAGACTTTGATGCCAAATCCTACGTCCAAAGTTCTCTTGATGCATACTATCATGGAGATTATAAAGATTATGCAAATCTGTTAGAAATCTCGGAAAAAGATGCCAAGAAAGAAATCGAAGAGGATTTTAATGAGAGTATCCAACAGCAATTTGATGATTCCGATAACATTACGGACAAAGGAATTGCTGATTATGCGAAAAAACTGGCAGAAGTAAAGAAAATGGCAAAATACAGGATGTGAAAGAAGAGGATGAAGGTGGCGACACTTGAGAAGGCGATCTATTTATCGATGAAAAATGATGTGGCTTATGGCTGATTTTCTGAAGAGAAACAGGGCGGAGGTTGTAAAAATGTGTCTTTATGAATATGACGAAGAAAAACAGCGAGAGTTCGACAGGGAAGAGGGCAGGATGGAACTGCTGAAGCGATTATCTCTGCAATAACCATAGCAAAATAATATTGAAATTGAAAGATCAGTTATAGTTACAGTTTGTAAAAAAGTGACAGAGAAATAGAGGTTGATTCATTAGTATAGAAAAATATTCATTGGTGCAGAAGGAAAAAGAGGTTACAGAAAAGTTCATGGTCCTCCAAATGTATGAATTGACGGTGATAAGAGGAGTAGAGTATACTAAATAATAAAACAAAGCTTATATATGGGTGAAATTGAATGTATAATAATGAACGAGTAAGAATTGATATAAGAAAATATAGCTTAGACGAGATGGTTTATCGATATAGTCAAAATAAGATTTTATTTTGTAATCATAGATATGGATGGACAAAAGGGAATCCGAAGGAAAAATTAAAAGAAACGGTGAAAGCTCTGGCAAGGGGGATACCATTTCCGTCTGTATATGCATCAGAATTACAGACGGGTGAATTGCTGATATTAGATAAAAGTGAAAAATTTAGAATTTTATTAGAACAATTAAACTATGAAAATCTCGACAGGGATATTATGGACAGATATATGCTTAAAGATGTTTTGTACTCTCAGATAATTATTTATGTGATTGACTATATGAATCCTAAATATATGCATATGGAAGTTGGAGAATTTATTGAGGAATGGCAGCCATCTCAGGAACAGTCTGTACGTAACATTCTGTATAAAGAAGATAAAATGGAAATATTAGCAGAATTTGTAAAACAAATTAAGAATACGAGAACTTCCGAATTGCTCTTACAGTATTATTTTATATATTTCATAATGGCTGCGTTTATTAAATCGAGAGGATTGCATATATACGAGAATATTGATAAATACCAATTGTTAGAAAAGGTAATAAAGCAGTTTCACTATTTAACAACTGTAGAGTGGAACAATTTGTATAATGAATTTGAAGATGCATACAGATTGATGCATCAAAAATTTGTAAAAGGATATAGATACAAGATGCATTCAACGGAAACCAGAATGAAAATTTTGTGTTTTTTGTATTTATGTAATGGCTTTCGTCAGCAGGTAGAAGATTATGGCGATGAGTCGATATTTCAAATAAAGATAAAAAAGGTATTGGAATCATGCGATATGAGTTATGAAAGCATTATGAAAACTGCTGATATTTTAGAACGAGGTAGATTTTAACATGTTAAGAAAAATAGAGATAAATAATTTTAAATCATTTGAACATGCAGAATTTGATTTGAAAAACTTTACATTACTGGCGGGCAGAAATTCGATGGGAAAGACAAGTGTTATCCAGGCGATTTTTGCTATGATTCAAAACGGGAAAAATCCATTTCGTGGTGAGTATATGAATATCGGAAAAGTACAGGAGGTAAAAAATGCAATAACCGGAAATGGTGATATAGAATTTAAGATTTGTTATAAGACGAGTGAAAAAGAAATAGAAGCATCAAAGGTGATAACAAAGGAAGGAGTTAGTGAGTCAGGGGAAATAGACAAATTAATAAATGTAATATATTGTTCTTCGGATAGAATAGGCATTGAAGATACTTATAAAAAGTATTTAGGGGACAAGATTATAATTGGAAAGAATTGCGAGTATGTATTTCATTATTTAAATGCTCATGATGAAGACCAGATGGATCCTGACAGGGATTTTGTATATGATGTGGAGGCTTCTAAGTTGACATTTGGAGGACAGGTAAGCTATTGGCTGGATAAAATTATGGGATATCATGTTAAAGCAAGAGAGATAGAACAAACAGAATTTATACAGGTATTGTATAGCAACGATAAGGTACCATTTGAAATGCGCCCGAAGAATGTAGGTACAGGTGTGACATATATTACGGAGCTTATCATTGCAGCTTTGGCGTGTAAAGCTAATGATTTATTGGTGATAGAAAATCCTGAGATTCATCTGCATCCGTCAGGTCAATCGGAATTGGTGGAATTTCTTGCCTTTTTGGCACAATGTGGAGTACAGATTATTGTAGAGACTCATAGTGATCATATCTACAATGGAATAAGAAAAAGTATTCGTTTGGATCAGATAGACGATGATAAAGTAAGCATATATTCTTTTGAACAGGATGAAAGAGGATGCAGTATTCCAATAAGTATACCAATCAATGCGAATGGTAAGGCATTGAAAAATGCGGAAGGTTTTTTTGATCAGATAAATAAAGATTTAGACGTAATTTTAGGGTGGTAATATGGAATTTTTGCTAAATGAAAAGTCTTTATGTGGTCAATTTCAGAATGTCAGCTCTTTTTTATATGCAACAGAATCTATTGTCAGATGTATAAAGCTGATTCATGAAAATACGGATATCCCTATATATAAGACTATGAATTTTTATAATTGTAATGTGACAAAAGATGAAACTTTATGTGATTTGAAATGTTATGGGCTTACAGATGAATTGTTGCGTTTTAAATCAAGTTTGGATAGGGAAATATATGAAAAACCCTACTGGGATCAAGAACCTGTACATGATGTGTCACAAAAGTTCTTTTGGAATGAAGAGGATGTATCAGCTACATCTTTAGCGGAGGCTGCGGTAAAAGAAGGTTCGTTATTATCCTTTGATTTGGAACCATTCAATGATAAAAAACTAACAATTTTGAGCGGCGATACAAATTACATAGTTGATTCGGTGAATACACCGAAGTATCTGGTACAAAATTATAATACTTACTTGAATGTAAATCGAAAAAAATTACTTCAAATAATTTTTGAAAATACCAGAATAGATTGTAGTACAATAGAAGATAAATATGGTGCGGATATTCTTGAAAGAGAAGAATTTGATGGTCTTATAAAATCGTTAAAAAAATTCGTAGAGCATGAGTCCTGGGAAAGTATTGCCTTGGATGATGGGTTGGAATACAAAAAAATACACACCAAAAAAATGACGAAAAAAAACTGGTTTAGAGGATTAAAATACTCAGGACAGACGATTATGAAATTTCGATTTAGTAGTAAAATGAGGTGTTTTGGTTATCGGAAAGAGAATAAGTTTATGGTATTAAGATTAGAAAGAGACCACAGCATAAGTGAGAACGGATAATCTTGTAAGAAACCGTACCTTCTAAGAATATAGGATTACATATGGACAATGGATTCTTGCGAAAAAGGATTGGTCAGTTAAGAAACTGATTAATCCTTTTTCTTACAAGCAGAAACGTAAATGTCAGACCGCTCTTTTAATCTAAAGCTATAAGCGCTCGGAAAAGGAGATTAATATAAATATGAGTAAAGTATTTGCGGTTAGTGAAATTGATGCACAGCAGACAATAGACAGGTTTGTTTCGGAAAATTTTCCGGAGAGCTATGCAATATTTTCGCAGTATGGGAATCGTAGTCAGACAAAGACAGAACGATTTACCACAGTACCATTCATGATGCTGAACGGAAGTATGCAATGGAAGGTTCCGCTGAAAGCGGCTACAATGGGGGATTTCCTGAAAACATTTGAGATACAGAACCATGAGACTGTTACAGTAGAAAATGTATCGTATACTGTCGGGGACGAAATAGATTGCCAGGAATTGCTGAAAGTGTTTTCAGGATTTTACCGGGAATGTATAAGAAAATGGGAACCAAAGGGAAGGCACCTGGATTACAGATATTTTAAGCGTTTTATACTTTCGAAAGGGGTATATGTTTCGGATGTACTGCATGCTATTTGGATAAAAGACAGTTACACAGTTCATGAGTGTGCGGGAATTTTTCAAATTTCTCCCAAACATGCAAAGATGTTGCTGCAGGCAGCAGGATATCAGAAAAGAACCTGCGAAACATATTTCTGGTGTGATTATGCGAGAAAAGCGGCAATTGAAGAGTGTGTAGAAAAAGCGTTTAGTGTGCTGAGAGATTTGCCGAATGTGGCGAAAGCAAAGATGCATATAGTGAACTGGTTGGGAAATCAAATTACAAGTTTTGGAGATCGGGTGGCTGATCGTGGTCGAAGAATGACTTATATGACGGCTCCGAATCGTGTTTGGAAGGAACCGGCGTATAGTGAGAGAAAATATAAAAGAGAAAAGTGCTTTTCTGTTATCTGTCTGACGGTGATGATTGGTTTTTCGCTTGCTGTGATTGGACTTTTTATAAAACAATTCCAGACTTTGCAGCAGCAAGGGGCGCCGGGAGCGGATTTTGGAACATTGTATGGATTTTACGGAAGTATCGTAGGTTCGGTTATTGCGGGATTGGTAACGATTTTTACTACATATCTGATCATTAAGAGAAGTTATAAAGTAGATAATCATCAGGAACGAATGGGTGCCCTTCCTCATTTTCGACTGGATACGGTTCCTGTAGAAGAAGATCGAATAGAGATGATGGAAAAACTGGAACAGACAGCCCCATGTTATATCCGGGATTGTGGTCCGGAAAGTATAGTGCTGGCAGTGGAAAATGTCGGCAAAGATGAAGCGTTTGACGTAACTGTGATGGGGTACGGTTTGGATGATGGATGCATGATAACAAGTATGCACGTAGGGGAGAAAAAATATCTGATGTTTGAATACAGACCCTATTCTAAAATAAAGATACAATATGGGGATATCTATGGAAACAGATATTACCAGGAATTTGATCCGGAGGGGAATGAGGGTAAGATCTGGTTTAACGCCAGAATTCCGGAATTAGTGCTTCGGACAGATCGGGTGAGGTATCAGCAATAATTGAGCAGACTGATAGCATATGAATGTAAAGATGAAAGGTGTCAGATAACATAAACACACCGAAACTTTTTTGATATGTTACAATGAGGTTGTATGTTTGGCTTTTTTATTATAGAATGTAAAAAAGTTATACAGTGAATAAAACTTTGAAAAGGAGAAAGTGGAGTATGGATACAACATTGAAATTACCGGTTGGTATCGAAGATTTTCAGGAAATCCGTCGACTCGGCTTTTACTATATTGATAAAACAAAACTGATTGAACAGCTCCTTGAGCAATGGGGAAAAGTCAATCTTTTTACAAGACCGCGACGTTTTGGAAAAACCTTAAATATGAGTATGCTCCGCTGTTTTTTTGAAATTGGAACAGATAAGACTTTATTTGATAATCTTTATATTTCAAAAAGAAAAGATTTTTGCGAAGAATATATGGGAAAGTTCCCGGTTGTATTTTTGACGATGAAAGGTGTAGAGGGAAACACATTTGAAAAAGCAAAAGCAAAGCTGAGTAAATTAGTTGCGCTGGAAGCAGAACGCTTTTGTTTTTTGAAGAATAGTGACAGATTGACGGACAATGAAAAAGAAAGATACAAAGCGTTAATTCGGATAAAAGATGGAAAATATTCGATGGATGAAGAAACACTGGAATCAGCTTTGCAGACATTGTCAGAACTGTTATTTCGGCATTATGGACAGAAGACGATTATTTTGATCGATGAGTACGATGTACCATTGGATAAGGCATACCAAAATGGTTATTATCGAGAAATGGTATCATTGATTCGAGCTCTTTTTGGAGATGCGTTGAAAACGAATAATTTTTTACAGTTTTCTGTTTTAACAGGGTGTTTGAGAGTTTCAAAAGAAAGTATTTTTACAGGTCTAAATAATTTTAAGGTACTTTCTATTACAGATGCCCGTTTTGATGAACAGTTTGGATTTACAGAAAATGAAGTTGAAAATTTGCTGAAAGCGTATGGGATGGCCTCGCATCTTGAAGAAACGAAGGAATGGTATGATGGTTATCGATTCGGAGATGCAGATATTTTCTGCCCTTGGGATGTTATTAATCATGTGGACAGACTGTGCAAAGAACCGGATGCAAAACCACAGTCGTACTGGTTAAATACGAGCAGCAATGAACTTGTAAAATGTTTTATTGATAAGGCAAATAAAACAACGCGGGATGAAATTGAGCGTCTGATTGCAGGAGAGCCGATGGAGAAATTTATTCGGTTAGAATTAACATACGATGAAATTGATACCAGTATTGATAATTTGTGGAGTGTTTTGTTCACAACAGGATATTTGACGCAGGCAGGGGTAACTGAAACCGGAGCATATAAGCTGATGATTCCTAATAGAGAGGTCAGAGAAGTATATAAATTGCAGATTCAGGAATGGTTCAGGGAAAATGTATTAAGGAATACGGAAAACCTAACAGCATTCTGGAAAGCTGTGGAAGAAGGAAATACAGAATGCATAGAGAACTATCTGAATAGGACACTCAGTAATACGATTAGTGTTTTTGACACGAAAGCACCGGATGCAGAGAAAGAAAATTCTTATCATACATTTTTAGCTGGACTTTTGGCAGGAAATTCCAACTGGCTGGTAAGATCAAACGTAGAAGCGGGTGAAGGATTTGCGGATATTATTATTGAACCGGAAGATCCGGATGCAGGGATTATTTTTGAGTTGAAGCATGCAAGGGTAGCTTCTGGTTTGAATAAATCCTGTGAGAATGCGATTACACAGATACGAAATCGAAGATATGAGGAATATTTAAAAAATGATGGAAGAAATAAAATAGTATTATATGGTATAGCATTTTATAAGAAAAGATGTAAGGTTGTTGTAGAGAGAATCAATGGAGAAAGAGATTGATGAGTGAATGTATGCGAAGAATTTTGAAGATACATATGACAAAATTCTCTGTTACGGAATATCATTATTAGAAGCATTGCATGGTAAAAATAGCACAAATGATATGCAAGGATATAATTATCGGAAAATAATTATATCCTTCGTAAGCGCAAAATAATTCGACGGATTGTGTTACCCTAAAAATCAATCCATAATAATTAACAGGGAATGCAAGCATTTTAATTCATTTTCTGTTGCTAGAAATGATAGATGCGAGCATTTTACTCTATTCAATTTATGGAGGAGTACTCATGAGAAGCAAGAAAATACCTGCTGAAGAGCAATACCGTCTCATCATGGAGTGCCGGCAAAGTGGTCTGACAGATCATCAATGGTGTGTGGAACATGACATCAAACCAGGAACATTTGATAACTGGGTAAAACGCTCCGCCAAAAAGGCTGTACAGAAGCTGTATGGAATTACTGAAACTGGCAGAAAAATATTCGCTAGAAAACCAGGAACAGGTCTGCTTTATCAACTTGCTATTTAGCGCAGCAGATGATAAAATCAAAGCACAATAGGTGAGTTGTATCAAACAGCTCCAGAAAGGAGTCTGAGAGGCATGGGAAGATTTGTAAACCCTGATAATAGTCAATGTCATTAACGAGAGTATGAAACTTTTTCTGTAAAATAATGTTTATAAGGTTCTTCTATGATACAATAAATATCATTAGGAGGGCCTTTTATTATGGCAAGACAAAAGAAACCTGTACATCGTGTACAAATGACAGAAGGAAAACGAAACATCATCCATCAGCTCCTGGAAGAGTACGATATCCAGTCTGCAGAAGACATTCAGGATGCGCTCAAGGATCTTTTAGGCGGCACCATTAAGGAAATGATGGAAGCTGAAATGGATGATCATCTTGGTTACGAAAAATCCGAACGCTCAGATAATGATGATTATCGCAATGGTTATAAGCGGAAACAGGTCAACAGCCGGTATGGTTCGATGGAAATCGAAGTGCCACAGGATCGCAAATCAACGTTTGAACCACAGGTTGTGAAAAAACGTCAGAAAGATATTTCCGATATTGATCAGAAGATCATTTCCATGTATGCCAAAGGAATGACTACCCGGCAGATTTCCGAAACCATCGAAGATATTTATGGCTTTGAAACTTCTGAAAGCTTTATTTCTGATGTGACTGATAAGATCCTGCCACAGATCGAAGACTGGCAGAACCGGCCACTGGACGAGGTCTATCCCATTCTCTACATTGATGCAATCCATTATTCTGTAAGGGATAATGGCGTGATCCGAAAGCTTGCTGCTTACGTGATTCTGGGAATCAACACGGAAGGAAAAAAAGAAGTTTTAACCATCAGTGTTGGCGATAACGAAAGCGCAAAATACTGGCTTTCCGTTATGAATGAACTGAAAAATCGTGGTGTCAAAGATGTATTAATCATCTGTGCCGATGGTTTAACCGGAATCAAAGAAGCGATCGCAGCAGCTTTTCCAAAGACGGAATACCAGCGCTGTATTGTACACCAGGTAAGAAACACGTTGAAATATGTCCCGGATAAAGACAGAAAAGCCTTCGCTACGGATCTGAAAACCATTTATCAGGCCACAGATGAAAAGAAAGCTCTGGCAGCCTTAGAGCGTGTAACAGAAAAATGGACACCGAAATATCCGAATTCCATGAAGCGCTGGAAGGATAACTGGGACGCAATCTCACCGATCTTTAAATTTTCAACGACGGTCAGAACGGTGATTTATACTACAAATGCTATTGAATCCCTGAATTCTACCTACCGGAAACTGAATCGCCAGAGAAGCGTGTTTCCAAGCGATACAGCTCTATTAAAGGCACTGTATCTTGCCACATTTGAAGCTACGAAGAAATGGACCAGTACGATCCGCAACTGGGCACAGGTGTATGGTGAACTGAGTATTATGTACGAAGGACGCCTCCCAGAGTAACGAATAAACAGGCGAATAAGACGGGCGGAAAACCGCCTGCTCTTGACATGCCATTCAACAACTGTTATATATAAAACAAGGGTGAGAAGCCTGATTTTCAGGCTTGCCACCCTTGCATATCATAGAAGAATCTTATTTACAGACTTTTTCTCACAGTCTCGCAGAACCTAGAAAATCGGCTCTGCCCATTTGTAACTATTCACAAATCTTATATCAGTTTTTAACGTTTACACAAAACTTGAAACGCTCTCCCAATTTTAGATATTTTACCTGTCTACTTGACAAGGGGCATATCAGATAGCTGTAGGTGGATTTATCATTTAAATTATTTTTTGACCTGTTTGCTTTTGATTTTCATATGTACTCCAAACAAAGTCAACAAATGTAATACTACTACCAACTGCCAGTTTGGCATGTCTTTCCTCAAGCCCTTTAAAAGATGCACTTTTTCCATGCCCACTTCCAAAAGGATTCCTTATTTCTGCCAGTTTTGATGGAATAGCCCTCAAATTTCCTAATATGGCTTTTATCACATTTCTTCCAGCTTTGTGCTCCTGATATAATTCCTTCTATCACTTCTTCATTTAAATCACTCGAATCAAACGCACCTACTTTTCTTCTTAAATGTGCTGAATATATAGAGTTCCAAATGTCAGCTGCATTCTCCGTATCTGAGTATTTTTCATATGCATCTTCAAATGTAACCAACATTGCTGTATGCTGAGCACGACGTTCTGCTGTTGTTTTCGCAGTTTCAGATTCCCTTCCCTCTAATACTAACATATATTGTTTAGCAAATATTTCATTATATTTTTTTTTCTGTATATTCTTTATATGTCATTTCAACACCTCCTCAGAGTGTCCGAAATTGCTACCCCCCAAGCATATGCAAGCAATGGAGGAACTGCATCGCCTATTTGCTCATATTTATCTTGAATGTCATTATGCAAATGTGGTGTTAAATACGGTCCTCCACAAAAATCATACGAGTCTGGAAATGATTGCAATCGAGCGCATTCTCTAACAGTTAAAGCACGATTATATATAGGATGCACAAATTCATCCAGACAATGACTCGTAACAGTCGGTGATGGCTGTTCTTCAATTAAACGATAATTTCTTTTTATAAACATTTTTTTGGGTAAAACACGTCTTTCCTGTAACTGTATTCGTTCCTCCCCTATATATCTGTCAAACAAATCTTTCAAACTTTCCCCTTGATTCAAAAGACCAAATCTTTCGAGCGTATACGCCCTATGTTTCATTGGCATATGATAAGTAAGTTTATTATTAAAATTTAATCTTTTCCAAAAATCAAGGTCTTTCATTTTTTTAGAGTAATCCGACTCTTGATCTTCATATTCTTTACCTTCCTCATTACTGTTTGGAATAACATTAGGCAATCCTGCCAATGCTTCTTTTACAGTTACAACATTTTTTTCATCTGGCTCAGGAATAGACAATTCCCATTTCGGGTCTTTACAAGCCAATACAAAATATCGCTTTCTACGTTGTGGAACTCCAAATTGTTCTGCACTTAAGACAACTTCTTTATAATTAACATATCCAGCTTCTTCAAGCTCTCTTTTTAATACGTCTACAATTAACGTTTTTGACCCCTTTTCAACTGTTTTTGTTGTAATTGCCGGAACATTCTCAAAAAGAATCATCTTTGCGTTTGCAATTTCTGCAATTCGTATTCCTTCGCGAAAAAGGAACTGGCGATCATCATAAAAAGATCTGGATGTATTTCCTGCTGTTGAAAAGGTTTCACATGGCATGCCTGATGTTACTAAATCCACTCCATCTTTCGGAATATATGGGAGAATATCTTCTGCCATAACTTTTCTTATGTCCGAATGAATCACATGAACCTCGGGATGATTTGCAGAATAAGTCTCACAACAACTTTTTATAAATTCAATAGCAACTTTAGTATCAAATCCAGCTGCATGCATACCCGTACATATTCCACCTGGACCACTAAAACAATCAATATGTGTAAATGACATTATTTTTCCTCCTTCCAGGCTTCTTTAAAATTCTCAAAATCAAGATTATATTGAGCACAAAATATTTCTATATTTTTCATTGCCTTATATGTTGGTAATGTTTTTCCTGTTTCCCATCTATTAACTGTTGAAAAAGAAACTCCAAGTGCTTTCGCAAAATCTGACTGGCTCATAAGACATTGTTTGCGAATCTCTTTTATCGCATTTGAAAATCCCATCTTTCCTATCCTTTCTGTTTAATTCATTTTATAGCATAATTATAGCATTAATAGTGCATAGATGCATTAAGAATTTTCATTATCTTGCCGTATACGTATCATATCAATTTCTAATCTTTCTCCCACCCATCTGCTCCTTATCATGTCTCTTAATACTCCGCACAGCCTGCCGCAATGTATTACTACGACCATGCTGATGATACGGATGAGACACCTTATGTTTATGAAATATAATACAGGATCCCATCAATGGATATTCCGGATTATGTATATACCACACATTCCCTGTATTCCGGGACATGATGGTCACATCCCGGTCATCCATATAAATAATCTCAAAATACCCCGGATCCAGACATTCAAGATCTTCCCTTCTAAACACCTGTTGCCTCCTTCCCCAAATATCCTTCCAGTGCTTTCTCTATGATCTCCTGCACTGCTCTGGCATCCATCTGTGCAAAATATTTCTCATACAATTCCATCGGCAGCTTCACAGACACACTCTGCGACTTCTTCTGTTCTTTACCCGCCAGAACACTCTCAATTCCTTCTTTTGTAATGTCCTTTCCCATCTTCCGCAGTTCCACTGCCTGCTTCGGTTTCAGTTTCTTTCCCTCAGCCTCTGTCACCTGCTGGATCATCTTCTGCATCTTCACATTCAGATAAGACAAATCCACTGCGGCTACCATTGCCAATGTCCCCTTATCCACAGCATCCTTAAACTCCGGAATCAGCCGGTCCAGCCGCATGTATCTGGCAATATTCCTTCCAGTCATTCCATATTCCTCACCAAGCCCATCTCGGCTTTTCTGTGACTTGTGGACATCGTGTCCACAGGTTTCTTCCAGAGCCTCGATTTCCTGCCGGATATCATTTCGTTTCCCCTGACTGCTTATCTTCTCATAACGTGCCACCAGCACTGCCGCCTTCTCTGATGGAAGCAGTTCTGCAAAAGATCTCTGCAACAGGTTTGTCTCGATTACATATACGTAGGCATCCTCATCAGACAGATCTGTCTTCACTATCGCCGGCACTTCCGTCAATCCTGCTATCTTTGCCGCATTGGTTCTGTTATGCCCTGCAAGCATTTCATAACCCCTTGCAGCCTTCCTCACGATCACCGGATTCAGCACACCATGATCCTTGATGCTCTGTACCATATCTTCCAGGCGTTCTCCCTCATACAGCCGGAATGGATGATCATGAAACGGATGTATTTCCTCAACAGGAATAGAACGATCCCGTTCACAGGCACTGGCGTATCCTTCACCGGATCCTCAGCAAGAAGATCCAGTGCGTCCTGAAATACTTTTCTTTTGGTGCATTAGCTTTCATCCCCATCCACCTCCTCTGCCAGATTTCGGTATGCTTTACAAGCCTTATTCTCCGGTGCATACTCCAGAAGCGGCTCACTGTAATAAATTGATTCTCCCACCTTTACTGTGTTTGGTATGATGCTCTTAAAAATCCGGATCTGTCCATCAAAAGTCTCCGTCAGCTGTTCTGTGATTACCTTACAGAGATTTGTTCTGGCATCACACATAGTCAGCAGGATCCCTGCAATCTGCAGGCGGTCATTCAGTCTGCTTCTGACTTTCTTCACTGTCCGGATAAAATCCTGCAATCCCATCATTGCCAGAAGCTGCGGATTGACGGCAATAATCACCTCATCAGCCGCCGTCAGTGCGTTAATCGTCAATGTTCCGAGCGATGGACAGGTGTCTACAATAATATAGTCATACAGCCCTCTCAGTGGCTCCAGAATACCGGTCAGCATCTTCTCTGAACCCATCTCCATCCGCAGCTTACTGTCCACTGCTGAAAGCATCATGGATGACGGAATAAAGTCCACGCCATTTCTGCTCTGAATAAACTCTGACAGATCCGGCATTTCCTCATCTTCCAGCCGATTCATCATCAGATATCCAATCGTCACCGGTACAGACGCTGGATCTTCTACTCCGAAGCAGGTTGTCAGATTTGCCTGGCTGTCAAAATCAACAGCCAGAACCCTTTTTCCCATCTCAGCCAGTGAATACGCCAGGTTCCAGGAGCTGGCAGTCTTGCCAACTCCCCCTTTAGATGATCCGCACATTATAATCCTTGCCATACATTCTCCCCCTCTCATGCTTTTTTTCCATAACAGCCTGCACTCTGCTCCGCCACACATTTTGCAGTAATTTCTTCCTTTTCATTCTGGTATCTGATTTTCAGTTTCTTAATCTCCTCATCCATAAATGCAGTCTTTGCTTCCTGCTCCTGTGCTTTATTCACATCCGGCGTGATAATCAGCTGACCATTTTTACATTTCACCTGTACATAATCCCCAAGATGAAATCCCAGTTCTTCCAGCCATTTTCCTTTTAATGTAATTGCCGGAACCGTCTCATATTTATAACCACTCTGTCCACAAACCTTCATATTTCTTACGTTTTTCTTTGCCATAGAATTGACTCCTTTCAGACTTGACTAATAGATTTTCAGATAAAAAGAAAAAGCCGCTGACACGTTATCTTCTAACGCATCAACAGCTTCTGTCTTGCTTTGATTCAGTGTATTATTCGGTTTTATTTAGGCTCTTTACCATCTTTAATACGGTAGTAATCATCCATATCCACGCTGAGTTTTACCGTGGTATCTGGTTTTCGGTTGCTCAAGAGGCACACCGTCTCCACATGTGTTGTCACTAACATAGGAACACACATCTTTTACCTCGTTTACGATATGGGAACACAATTCTTTAGCTTTGTCCCCTACGCTCTTAGACTTGTCGAAACGTTCCTTTGCGTTTCCAATTTCATTCTTAAATCCTGTTTTATATATGAAAGTTATTTTATAGGGATCTTTTTCTCCGTTTTCATCGTAACCGCCAACAATTACCTTTTCAATTATACTCTCGAATATGCCTCTGTCAAATTCTTCCAGTACCTCATTATGAGACAGTGCTTTCTTAAAGTCTGCAATCCTTTTTTGCAGCGAACTTTCTTCATCCGCCTGCTGTTGAAAATACTCCAACTTAGCCTTTGCATTACTTAAATCTGTTTTGAGACTTACGTCTGTTTCTTCATAAATATCCTGCTCAACAATGCCGCTCAAATAATTATCCAACAACTTCTTTCTCTTGTATGAAAGATTATCAATCTTTTTTTGCAGCTTGTTTAACTGATCTTCTACGGAATTTTCTCCAAGAGCCTTTTCGGTACGCTTCAAAAATTCTTCCAATACGTCCTTATTGTCTCTGCAAAGCATCCGATATGACTCAACAAAAGCTTCCTCGATCACCTGCTCAGGGATTCCTTTACTATCCGGACAGAAACGCTTACCATCTTTCGTAGCTTTCACACACTGCCATATCGTTTTCTTATACTTTGAATTGCTGTGCCAACGTCTGCGTGAAAGATTAGCTCCACAGAATCCACATTCCAGCAAACAGCTAAAAGCATACTGTCGGCTGAATTTTTCTCTTTTTCCCGGTGTAACACCATGCTTACGGTTTCCGTTTCTACGGCTTCTGATTTCCTGCGCTCTGGCGAACATTTCTTCTGAAATAATCGGTTCGTGATGATCATGTATATAATACCGATCTTCTTCACCCAAATTCTCCAACCGCCTTTTCGAGATCGGATCAACCGTAAATGTCTTTCCTAATAAAATGTCACCTTTATACTTCTCGTTGTTTATAATTCCCATAACACTGGATGACACCCAGGGATTTCCTTTAATTGTCATTATCCCCTGTTCATTTAGTTCTCTGGCGATCATAGTGCTTCCTGCTCCCGCTACATACCGTTCAAATATATAGCGGACAACTTTTGCGCCTTCCTCATTAATGGAAATGGATTTTGTTGCTACATCATAATCATATCCCATGCAGCCCTGAAAACCAACAAGTTCTCCTCGTTTCATTTTCATCTTTAATCCTTTTTTCACATAAGCAGAAGTATTTTCAACCTCCTGCTGCGCCACAGAACTTAGGATCGTCATAAGAAATTCGCCGTCTTTTAAGGTATTGATTTTTTCTACTTCAAAGTAGACTGCGATATTTCTCTCTTTCAACATACGGACATATTTTAAAGTATCCAGCGTATTTCTAGCAAATCGTGGGATACTTTTTGCGATGATTAGATCAATCTTCCCATCCATACAATCCTGAATCAGCCGTTGAAATTCATCTCTCTTATCCGTTTTAGTTCCTGTAATGGCTTTATCGGCATAAACACCTGCAAAAATCCACTCTTTGTTATTTTGAATGAGATCCGTATAGTATCTCACCATAGAATTATAACTTTTTATTTGATCTTCATCGTCCGTACTTACACGGCAATAAGCGGCAACTCTTAATCGCTCGACACGTTTTCTGGCAGAGCCTTCAGAAAATTCATTTGCCTTAATCAACTCTATTTCCATTTTCCGCTCCTTTATTTTTGTATTCCTATCATAGTGTTGATTTTATTATAGATCAGCACAAAAGATTCGTCAAGCGGTAATATTGGAAACAATGCCATAATCTTTCATCAGTCTTTTCTGTATCAACGAATACTCATTTTCATCAATCAATTCTTTGTTAAAAGCTGTTTTAACATAGCCAACTGCATTGTATATCGCAGTAATTTTTTTATATCCATTTCATTCTCCCCTTTCGCCACTGCAAAAAATCCTGCAGGCGGCTGTCGGGGAACAGCCTCATTGGTATCTCACCATCTTTTCAGACCGGAGCAGCTCCCCGGAAGTATCATTATGAGAAACAGTGTCTTCGCCACAAAGTTCCCACACTCTGCCCGCAGCATGATATTTCTTCGCTCCTATCCATCTTCAAATTCCGTATCTGTCTATAAACATGAACTTTACGCCATAATGTCGCAAAGCGAAAATTGAGATTGAATCATCCTGGCGTATCTGCTGCCCGGCTCTACTGTTTCCTTTCGTCCTGCAGGATAAAATATTCAGTTTTCAATGTACAGTGCGTTCAGAATCAGAAATAGAAAGGGAATATTTCTGTCCTGTGGTTATAGCCGGATCTTAAAATCCAGAATTTTTGTAATCAGCTTTGTCTCCATCCGCCTTTTCATATATTCATCAGCCACATAATGAACTCTCCCAAATTCATCCTTGTATTCTCTCTTACACTCACTGTTGATAAATGGCTGAAAATAGGAAAGCACCTGATTGATTGCTTCGGCGTCACCCTCTATAGCCGCCTGGATGGTTTCAAACTCCGGCGGTTCTCTATGCTTCTTAGATCTCATATGTAGATTCACTCCATCAATTTTCTCATAAGCCTTAAAGAATCATCTTTGTGATAATGTACGGTACTCTGCACTAATTTTAGGCAGGCAGCAATTTCTTTTTCCGTCATATCCAGAAAATAAAGCATCAGAATAATTTCCCGTTTTTTTATAGGAAGTTTCTTCAATGCTTTACATATCCATTCATCACGGACTGGAACCTGCCTTCCCATCACTGTAAAATTCTCTGCCATATCATAATCATCGCAACAGTACAGCGTCTCCAGATCTTTCTGAAGAATTTCAGAAAAATTTACTTCCCGCTTTCTCTGCCGCTCCAATTCATCAAGATAATTCAGTGCCTCACCACGCAGAACTTTAATGCAGTAAGCACAAAATTTTCTCCGCACGATTTCTTTTTCCTGACGGTTCAGTTTCAAAGGGGATCACCTCCCCTCTGCTTAAAGCCGTAGTAAAAGACGTCTGATCCTCCCTTTCACAGCGAGGACAGGAGGTAAACTGATAAAAAATCGAAAAAGCGGGAAAGTATTTAAAAAAACTTTTCTCCAACTTCTCCAAAACCTTTCATCAGAATCTTTTTCCGATGACTGGTGGCCCACGGTTCCGTGGTTTATGGAGAAAGTTCCACAAATTTCGACAAAAAATAACGCCAGGGAGTTTTTTGAGCTTCCTGACGCTACTTTTTAGCTTTATTTCATATGGGATTTTATGCCAGTGAAATAGGTATGATAATGCTCTTTGAAGAGTGTACGGTAGTCCACCCGCAGATAAAATTTTTTTTAACTGATCATCTAGAGCGTGTCTGAAAAATAAAAATTGCACAAAACGCATGTTTTATTTCCCTTTTTCATGATAAAATAAAGAAAAAGGGGTGTTCACTATGTTGAGACGATATGAGTTGACTGATGAAGAATGGC
>ENA-OQCO01000343-OQCO01000343.1-human-gut-metagenome-genome-assembly--contig:-NODE-343-length-26754-cov-4.821046_pt1 | contig 26754 bp, 22 predicted proteins | sample MGYA00242500_ERZ504582 | MGnify/ENA primary metagenome ERZ504582 (study PRJEB26092, sample SAMD00036346) | human gut metagenome | host: Homo sapiens | study: EMG produced TPA metagenomics assembly of... | reverse complement strand
AAGAGCTTACCTCTCCCACACGATAAAAATCGTGGAAAATACGAAGTCTTTCGTCTGTTCCAGTTCCACACACTTACTTCCAAGCCTGCCGAAGTGAGCAATCAAATCTGCACCGACACGGGCAAAATAAGTTCTTGCGTCCTCCACACTCTTTTTGTTGATGGAAATGGTAATATACTTATCCTGAACAATAGAGTTTGCCCCCGTTGCCTTATCAAGAAGCATTTTGTTATATTCCTCTCGATATTCGTCCAGATTATCTCCGGTTGTCGGAATAAGAATTGTCTGCTCAAAATCCAGTCTGTTGAGCCGACGATTATTGATTGTGATTTTTGTCGTTGCACCACTGTCAAGAGAGTTCAGAAGTTCGGAATATTCAAGGAACATCGCTTCCTTATCCTCACGGCTCGCCACTGCATAGTTAATATCCGTAAAGCGGTAGGTCTTTGAATATTTATCCTTTCCCACTTTGAAAATGCCATCATCAAAGATAGCTGCCACGGGAATCACGTCCTGCACCCCTTTCGGTACAACAAATTTTTCTTTATCCTGCTTAAACAAATTTGTAAGAGTCTTAATCATTTGACTTCAATACCTCCTTCTGCTTCTGTTCAATGCTTGGCTTCATCAGTTCGTAATAAACATTGGTAGAGTGAAATACCAGCTTCTTCGGCATTAAAAACTCCGACTTTATCCACGCATAGATTGCTTTCTCTGCGGTCATACCGTTGTACTTCACAAAGCCAAGTGCCGCAAACGGGGCAGCACCCAAAATGCACACCCACGATACGGTTTCCGTGCCAACATACGGTCTGAGCAAGAAATACAGCCCTACCGCAACGCCACAAGCGAGAACAGAAAAAATGAACTGTCTGAGCGACAGTCCAAAAAACATTGACTCTGTATAATTTCTGATTTCTCGGTTAATTTTTACTTCCATATCTGTTTCCTTTCCTGCGGTTTCGGTCTTTCTCCCTCACGCATTTATCATTCAGGCAAAAGACTTTGCCCTTCCGTTTACCACCATAGTAAACACATTTCTTACAATCTCTTTGGTTCATCTCAAAATCTCTCCTTAAAGTCCCATCATCTCTCGGATAATACGGTCAGACATTTTCACTGCACCGACAAGAACAAGCATATTAAATACCAGTTCCCCGATATATGCCCACACTTGCGTAACTGCTGCTGCGTCAGGATTCACTACTGGCGGCGATGATGCAAATACGGAGAAAATAATACAAGCAAGTACAATAACTGCTCCCTCAAGCAGAACGGCACAATAGCTCTTGATAAAACTCTTGCCGACATTCTGTGTAGGTTCTCCTGCAAATGTGGAAAGCGGTATCGGTGCAAGTGCTGTGTACATATACAACTTGAAAAATCTTCCGTACACCGTCATTATCAGAATGAACGACAGCACCGTGATAAATAATCCTCCGATAAGCGTTACCGCCCACAAGGGAATACTCTCAAAAAATCCGCAGTCCTCTATGGTCGTTACCATCTCTGCGGGCAAGGTCGTCTGTTCCGGAGTTCCAAATCCGGCAGCATTCATAATGGTTGAAATTGTCCCTTGCACGATATTAAATAAAGCAAGCATAAGCTCCATTCCATATGTGATAACACCTTTCGCCAGTGCAAAACGAACAAAGAGTTTCAGTGCGTGTTCCGGTTTCTTCACATCTGTAAAACTTCCGCAGGTCTTTACCATACCTATCACAAAAAACAATACAAGTAAAGCAAGCCCGATAGCCTGAACTGCACCGTTGATGTCAACAATAACCTTCCAGATATTCCCGCCCTTAAAGTTCTGCGGTGTAGTTGTGATGAGTGCCCATATTTCCGACAGTTTTTCATTCCAAGTTTCAAGGGCATTTTCAAGATTTTGAACTACCCAGTTATCACTCATTCAAAGCACCTCCTTACAATTAAGGGGTGTACCTTAACTTGGCACACCCCTCGATAACTGTGTAACTCTTATCTTAGCCTGTGATAAGAGTAAGGATTTCTTTCGCAAAAGTGATAATGACACCGCCCGCAAGAGTCAGGAAGCCATTGGCTCTCTGAGAAGGGTCGTGAGATTTGAGTGAAAGACCGACCTGCACGATACCAAAGCCAAGCAAAATCATACCGATGGCACGGATAAGTCCGAAGATAAAATCGGACAGATTGTTGACTACGGTAAGTGGGTCATTCGCTGCAAATGCAGTCGTTGTCATTCCAAGTGCCAACGCACCGACAATGACCATTGTGCAGTAAGCACGGAAGCCTTTCTTGACCTTCCCGGTCATAGGCAGTTTCTTTGTTTCCTGAGTGTCAGTTGCTTTTTTCTTAAAAATAGTCATAGTTGAATACCTCCAAAATTTAATTTGTTTGATTGTTTATGAACAGAGCTTCCATCTCCTCATCGGAAAGAAGTTCCCAGTTCGTTTCTTCCATTTCCTTTTCAGGAAGTGTTGCAGGGTCAATGTCCCAAATAGCAATCGAAGCAATATCTTTTGTGACTTCTCCGTGCTTATAAGGACTTGCCTTTCCGTCTGTGGTAAGTGCCACATTCGGGTGTTTCATAATGTCATATTTGAAATCCATAATGGGTCTTTCCCCACGGATAAATAAAATAGCGTACTGATTATCGAGCATACGCACCTCATCAGGAGTAAGTAACTCTCTGCCGCTAATCTGATAGTTGGTGGAATAGTTACCGCTTCTTCCGGTACTCTTTCCGAACGTGTTGGTATCAATGGTTTCCTTGCCCAACAGCTCCGACACATATTTATGGGTTGACTGCTCATTTCCACCAAGGTAAAGAAATTCATCGCAGTTACCCACAATGCTCTCCCACTGTTTTTCAAACAAGGCTTTAAGCTGTGCCAAGTTCTGTAAGATGATGCTTACCGATACACCACGTGAACGCATAACCGACAGTATCTTGTCGAAGTCGTCCGGCAGTGAAACATTGGCAAATTCGTCCATCATAAAATGAACAGGCATCGGCAAACAGCCGCCGTGGATATGGTCGGCTGCATAAAACAACTGCTGAAAGAGCTGTGTGTAAAGAATGGATACCAAGAAGTTGAAACTTGAGTCATTATCCGGTATCAGTGCAAACAGAGCCACCTTTTTCTCTCCAAGTGACTGCAAATCCAGTTCATCGGCAGAAGTAAGAGCAGCAAGACTTTCCAAGTTAAACTTTTCAAGCCTTGCTGCAAGGGTTATCTGTATGGATTTTAATGTTTTGGAAGAGCCGGAATGATAAGAGTGGTAATACTTCAAAGCAATGTGGTCAGGATTATCTATCATCAAATCCGAAAACAGATTATCAAGCGGAGAAGGACTTGGGTCGTCCTCGTCCTCAATTGCCCCGGCTCTGAGCATTTCCATTACCATTGCAAAATTCTGTTCTTCCGGCGGTGCTTCATAATGCAGATAAAATACAAGTGCAAGCAGAAGCATTGACGCTGCCGTATCCCAAAACGGGTCATTACTCTGTGAACCTTTCGGAGTGGTACTCTTGAATAGATTGGTTACGAGCTTCTGCACATCATTGTCATTCTGCAAATAAACAAACGGATTGTAACAATGGCTTTTCTCCATTGAAATCAAATCAAGCACACGCACTTCGTAACCTTTCTTCTCAAGAAGATGTCCCGTATCTCGCAGGATTTCCCCTTTCGGGTCTAATATCACATAGCTGTTTCTGGCAGCATTCATAATATTAGGCTTTGCATAAAACCTCGTCTTACCTGCACCGGAGCCACCGCACACAAGCGTATTCAGATTTCGTCTGTGCTTCTTGGCATTAAGTCCAATGCACACATTCTGAGTCATCAGCTTGTTTTCTGATAGTGGCTTTTGTCGGTACTTTTTATCAATGGCTCTGACATTGCCCCATTTGGCAGAACCGTGTTCTTCTCGTCTGCGGTAATTCTTTCTTGTTGAGAAATAAATCCCGATACCCATTCCATAGCACAAAAGCAAAATGAGGACAGTTTTCAGGCTGTCCCCACATAATTTTATGGAAAATGGATTATCAAAGAGTGTCACAAGATTGGCTGCTATCTCCGGCAACCCTCCGCTTATGGAAGGTGCAATCAGAAGTGCCAGCCATATGACCAGAACGATACCGACAATGGATAAAATAATGGCAGTCTGCCTGTCATTATCTCGCTTCATCTGAGCGTTTCCTTTCAATCACTTTGAACTTTTTCAATGGGGCATTTCCGACTTTTACAAGCAGGTCGTCTACTGCGTCTGCGGACTTGCCTTCCTCCATCAACTTTGTTTTCTCATCGTTTAAAGAGCGAATGACAACACCGTGTTCATAATCGTCCAAAGCAATGTGGTAGAGTTTTTCTTTTTCCATATCTGCCCTCCGTTATCTCTCATAGTCCTTTGAACGCTCCTGCTTCTTGCGGAACATTTCATCAGAGATATGACTGTGAATTTCTGCCATTGCATTTCGTATCTTGGAAAGCTCCGCACGGATTTCTTTCGGCTCTTTGGAAGCCAATCCCTCCGGAATACGGTTAATTGCAAAATTCTGTGTATCTACGCCATACTTCTTGCAAATCATATATCCGATACACACTGCCTGAAAGCCCATATCCCTGCGGCTGTAACTTTCGCTGTTGATGGAAAGCTGTGCGTGTCCAAGTTCCTGAGCGACACACTGAGCAACTGCTACGCTGTCGCCCACATTACGCTTCACATACAAGGTCTGCTTTTCATTATTATAGAAAGCTGCCATATTCGGATACGGAAGTTCATCGGTTGCCGCAACCTCCACCGGAGATACATCAAGCATTGTCGTGATAAGTGCTTTCGGGTCACGGTTTGCTGACACTGCCGGAGCTTTTCTTCCATTTGTCTGCGTAACATCAAATACCTTTTTGACATTGTAGGAAATACCCGGAGAACCATCTGCTCTTGTGTATTCCACTGGTTCAAGAATAGAAATACTCTTTGCCCCTTTGGTAATCTTCACATTGTCCTTACCCCAATCATCAAAATCTTTAAGCTGTGTCGCCTGCGGATACTGACTGTAAATAAGGAGAGCATTTGCTGCGGAATATCTGTCCATTCGACTCTGCGTATCAAGAAAGCTCTTGAACTTATCAGGGTCACTCACAATCTCACGGGCAGCGTCATCAATCATCTGATAGACCTTTTCTTTTTCCGCTCGCTTCTTTTCCGCATACTCCTCTTTGGATAATCTTGGCTGATTACCGCCAGCCTTTGCGGGTTTGAAATCATTTGTCATAGTGAATTACCTCTCTTTTGTTTTTGGTTTCTTCTTCGGCTGACGGTGTACCGTCTGACCGTTTTTCTGTTGCGGCTTCTTACCGTCTTTCTTAACCTCCGGCTCTTTACGCTCTGCTTCTTTTTGCTGTTTTGCCTGAGCCTTATAACGGTCAAGTTTCTCTTTGACCGATGGCTTTTCCACTGGCTTTGCAACACCCTTATCAGATTGCGTTTCTACCGGCTCTGAGTTTTGCCTTGACAGAGGGCTTTTGTCTGTTTTGGCGACTGAGGGGTTTGCGTTTGCTCGCTCCTCTTTCTGCATTGGATTTCTGACTGCTTCCTCCATAATGATTTCACTCTTGGATTTGGTCGGCTTTTCTTTCTCAACCGCTTCACGGTCTGCGATAGCTTCTCTGCTTCACTGACAATCGAAGCCTTATCCACTTTGCCAAGTTCAAATCTTTCAACGATACGCTGAATTTTAGAAGCATCCTCTGCTCTTGCGATAATATCTACCGGAGCGTTCTCTCCCTTTGTGTTCTTATCTCTGAGGACACAATAAAGAACGCCATAGCGTTTTGCCTGTTCGGTAAACTTCTTCAAATCCTTTTGCGGAATGGAAAAGACTTTCAGCTCCTTGCCTGACTTAATCATATTGGTAAGCCTTGCTTTGCCCTTCGTCTTTTGTTCCTGCTTCAGAACCGATACCAAAAGCAATGCGATATTCTTCGCCGCCGAACCGCTTAATCTTGCAGCAACTTCAAATCCTTCAAGCGAAAGCCTAACGACCTGCTCTGCTGCGTCACCACCGTTGTTCATAGCGTGATTTCTCCTTTCTCTGCTGTTTTTGTTCCTCTGTTTCGATATGCTCAAGGTTTTCTTCCATAATCTTTGACCTCTCCGCAATATCCTCGCAGAGTTTTACTTCCCGTCGGAGTTTTTTCAATTCTCCATTGATAGAAGCGATTTCATCTTTTGCCGCCTGAAGCTGACCATCATCAATATTTGTTCTTATCTTTTTTCGGAGATGTGTTCTTCCGGCAATCAGATTTTTCATCTGCTCCTCTAAGGAAGTCTTATATGAAAAAAGCTGTTCGTCCGTGGAAATATTTTCTCGTCCGAGCAGCCTTACTTCATCAGTAATCTTATCGAGCTTCATCAAATCATCTTTCAAAAGATAATGAAGCCTTGCGTTATTCTGTTTCTTATACTTGGGCAGATAACCGAGTCTGTAACAGTAATACAGATACAGCCCATAAAGTCCGCCTTTCTTTTTCAGCTTCTGCCCTCTGGTCTGCATACGGTACTGTCTTGGTTTATAAGTCGCCCTCTGGAACGGCTCAATCTCTGCCCATCTGTCACGATTTTCTTTGATACGCTCTACAATCCGGTCATTGGTATAATCTGCTCCGAGATTTTTCAGTCGTATCGGCTTATCGTATCCCTTTGGAATGACCGTCCAGTATTTTCGGCTTGGACTTAGGTTATAGGCATATCCCATTTCCTTGAGAGCAAACTGAAATTCTTTCAGGGTCTTGCTATGGTCGATAGCATAATCAATGGCTTCTTTTGCAACCGAATAGCGTGTCGGCATACCTGCCTTTTCTTTCATCGTCAGATAATCCGACTGCTTACTGCGGTTCGGATTCGGGTCATAGTAAAGTCCGTACTTCTCACAAATCCTGTCTGCAATTTTTCGGAATTTGAACCACGCTTTTTCCTCGCCCCACAAATGTTTGCCATCGACGAAAGAAATAGAGTTGACGACAAAATGGCAGTGCAGGTGCTTTGTGTTCAGATGGGTTGTCACAACGACCTGAAATCTTTTCCCCCACACTTCATTCGCAAACTCCATTCCGATTTTCTGTGCCATCTCAGGAGATATATCTGTTTCCTTGAAACTCAAATATCCGTGGTAGGCTTGGATACCTTCTGTCTTTTGGTACTGCTCCTTAACCGTTATGAATTGGTCACGGGCAATCGCCACATTACAGTTGATACCCTCAACATAAAATTCTCGCTCTGTTTTTTCTTCATCCTTTGCATAAGCAATAACATCTGCAAGAGCCTGATACTGTTCCGGCGAAAACTCCCTTTTGATATTTGCAGAAGTCTTTTCCGGATTGGTCGCATAGTCAATGACCTGACCGAGCCTTTCTGTTACCGACCACAACTTTGTTACTGCCATTTCATTTCGCTCTGATTTGGACGAAGATATGTCCTCTCAATCTCTGACTGGAACTTATTCCACTTTGCTGCTTCATTCTTCAGCATAGGTGCGTCAATGAAACCAAGTGTATTCGCTTTGGCAGCAAGCTGATTGATGTTATTACCGATAGAGGAAAGTTCCCTCATCACATCATAGAAACGGTCATCGGGTTTCTCTTTCGGTTCGTAACCTCTGATAAGCAAACGGATAAGCCCTGCTTCGGAAAGACAAGCCTTCTTTGCCTTTGCTGCCAAATCCTGTGCTTCCTTGCGGTTAAAGCGTACAATCTTCTGAATGTTTCTCTTTCTCATAATCGGTATCTTCCTTTCTCTTTACTCTGCAATCTTTGTTAATTTGGAATAAGCACATCATCGTAACGCCAAGACAACTGCCGAGCAGTGTTCCGGCGGCGATAAGTAATAACTCTCTCAAATCAAGTTCTCCTTTCTCACGGGGTATTAGGGGCAACCCCTAACGAGCCTTTTACCGTTTGGGAAACTGTGTTTATCCAAATGGTCTGCTCGCTAAGAATAAACATCTCCTCCGGGTTGCCCCGTTCTCAGTCTACTATCTCTCATAATCCTTTGATTTCGGCTTAAAAGGTTCAGCCACGATATTGCCGCCCACTTCCTTAGAAAAGCGTTCAGGATACTTGAACTGTTCCTTGTATTTCTTCATCATATCGTCCGGCAAGCTCTGAAAACTCTCACTCTCAGGCGGTGCATAACAGATAAAGAACTTGCCGCAGATAATATCAACCATCTCTTTCTTATCGTTGTCCTGCACATAAACAGCACGATTAAGCGGAAGTCCTCTCATCTTTCCTTCCTCATTACAGATGATTGCAACGTCATCATCAAAGGGCATATATTCCTCAATATCCCCGCCGACAACCTCCTGCATTGCTTCCAGACTGTCGTCGATTACAATTTCCTTCGGGTACTTTTCCGGTTCTACCAAGAGAACTTTAATCTTAGAATCATTCATCGTTCTTCATTCCTTTCGTGTATTTTTTTATTGTAAATTCCCATCCGCATACAAAGAAAATCGTTGAAGTCCTTACCTGTTTCTGGTGGCTCATCAACGATTTCATACTTATCCGGCAGAATGGTTTTTAAGGTCTGTGCTGCCTTTCTGCCCGCTATATCATTGTCAAAATGGATACGGATTTTCCTGACAGATGGGTTACTGCCAAGATACTTTTCCAGTGCAATCGGCACTTTACTGTCCTCAATTTTCTTTGCCGGAGAATACACCCCGGACAGCGAAACAAAGCTCATTTCTTTCCAATCCTGCCCGTTCAGCTTCGCAAGCGTGGCATAGGATAACAAGTCAATGGCACACTCAAGAGGTGTACTTCCTCCAAGTTTTCCTTACCAAGCCGAAAAGAATAATCTTTTTTACTGCCACTGCAATCGCCCATAATCCTACGCTTATTCGTGGAACGGTAGGCTGCATATTTTGGTTCTTTCTTCTCGTCATAGCCTACAAACACAACATTGTGATACGGCAGACTCTCAAAGATAAGGTCTTTAGAGATACAGTAATTGATGATTTCAAAATCTATTCCTCTCCCGAAAAGATACTCTGTAATCACTCTGTTGGAAGCACATTTTTCAGGGAGAAGAAGCGGTTTATTTTCCTCTTTTGGCTGTGGTTTTTCATAGACCGGAGCCTGAATCGCTGTGTGTCCGATAATGGTTTCCACCGCTTCAAGGAAGCTGTAACCTTTGACCTTAACCAGATAATCCAAAGCACTCCTGCCACCGATACCTCTCGACCACCATATCCATTTCCCGTTTGAAATCTTCAAACTGTCGTGGGTTCTGGTGCAATAGGTGTTACCTGAAAACTTAACCAGCTCATAGGGTTCATAATTTTTCAGGTAGGTTAATAAGTCCATCTGCTTCGCCTGAATGATTAACTCAGGTGCGATAAATGGCATATCGACCACCACCTTCCTGTTTATCTCTCATACGATTTCTCCTTTCTGCCGCCGACTGGCTCGCCCTCATCAGGCTCTCCGCCGACAATCTCATTTTCCTTTTTATCCATATTGAGCAGGATATTCAGCTCATCAAGTCGGGCAGTTTTTGCCCTCAATTCTTCCTCCTTTGCAAACGGCTTTTCGATTTCCTGCTTCGCTGTTTCAAACTGCTTCTCCGTATTTTCAAGGCTGTTTTTCGTATCAGCAAGTGCTTCCTCAAAGCGTTCTATGCCGTTATCTATTCTCACGATATTACCGTGAGCATCGTCGCCAAGCGGTACATCTCTGCTTGTTTCGCCTTTTAATTTCACAACATAATTACGCTGCACCGTATCAAAATACAATTCCATTTGAAAGCCACGGTACTCGCCAAGTGGTATCGCATCGGGACTGTTCATTGACTTGCAGGCATTGATGATTGCCTGACCTGCTTCGGCTTTTTCGGAATAAGAAACACCCGATACCATCATTCCAAGCGGCTGCTCGTCTATCGGTTTCGGGTGTAATTTTGCTGTTTCAACATCTTTTGTAAGTCCCTCTACACGGGATTTCAAGTAAGCAATCTGTTGTGGGTAGAACTTGATGACCTTATCTTCCAGTCCGTATTTCTCCGATAAGAAATTGGATTTTAACATCTTTAGCTTCTGCACCTGAATGTCTAAGTCCATCTTTTCTTTGATATATGGATTACCTGTTGCAAGCATTTTTATCTCTGCATAGGACAGTGCGGTTTCATCAATATCCTCTGCCGACCTGACCGGAGATTTGCTCGTCATAATCTGACTTGCGAACTTCTGCTTACCTTCCACAAGCTGATAGAGGTATGCATCAAAGGTCTGCTCTGTTACATAGCGGTAAATATCTACCTGCGGATTTTCATTGCCCTGACGGACAATTCTACCGGAACGCTGCTCCAAATCTGAAGGTCGCCACGGACAATCCACGTCGTGAAGTGCAATAAGTTTGTCTTGCACGTTCGTCCCGGCACCCATCTTTTGAGTAGAACCAAGAAGCACCCTGACTTCTCCCTTACGGGTCTTTTGGAACAGTTCCTTTTTCTTCATATCGGTGTCTGCTTCGTGTATGAACTTCACTTCACTTTCAGGAATACCTCTCTCAATCAGCTTCTTTCTGATGTCGTTATAGACGGAAAATGTTCCGTCATTCTTCGGCGTGGAAAGGTCACAAAACACAAGCTGTGCCGATTTCTTGTCGGCATTTTCTTTCCATATCCGATAGATGTTATCGACGCAGGCATTGATTTTACTGCCCTCAAAATCAGGCAGCATATCGTTGAGCATACGCTGGTCAAGAGCCAGTTTTCTTCCGTCATTCGTGATTTTCAGCATATTATCTATGCTTGAATCCACACCGCCGCCACGCACCTGCTCGGCTCTCTCTGCAAGGGAAGCAACCATTTCCTTCTGCATTTCCGACGGCTTTACTGCAATGTTATGGTACTTTGCTTCCGGTACTGGCAGGTTCAACATATCTGCTGTTTTAATATCCGCTATCTCCTTGAACATCGCCATTAGTTCTGGCAAGTTATAGAATTTTGCGAACCTTGTCTTTGCTCTGTATCCTGTTCCTTCCGGTGTAAGTTCCACTGCCGTAATGGTTTCTCCGAAAGTGGAAGCCCAGGCATCAAAGTGCTGCAACCCATTTTTCACAAGCGTGCTGTACTGCAAATATCGCTGTATCGTATAGAGTTCCACCATACTGTTTGAGATAGGTGTACCCGTTGCGAACACGGTCCCTCGCCCTCCGGTAATCTCGTCAAGGTAACGACACTTCATAAAGAGGTCGGAAGATTTCTGTGCTTCCGTCTGTGCGATACCGCCCACATTACGCATTTTTGTATAAAGATAAAGGTTCTTGTAATAATGGCTTTCATCAACAAAAAGCCTGTCTACACCAAGTTCCTCAAAGGTTACAACATCATCTTTTTTCGTCTGGTCATTGAGTTTATCAAGTTTCTGCTTGATGGATTTCTTTGACTTTTCAAGCTGTTTTATGGAGAAGTTTTCCCCTCGGTTTCGCTTGAGTTCTGCAATTCCTCCGGTTATCTCCTCAAGCTGTTGTTCAAGAATTGCCCTCTGTCTTTCAATGGACATCGGGATTTTTTCAAACTGTGAATGCCCGATGATAACTGCGTCATAATCTCCGGTTGCAATCCTGCCGCAGAACTTTTTACGGTTCTTGGTTTCAAAATCTTTCTTTGTTGCAACAAGGATATTCGCCGCCGGATAGAGCTGCAAATACTCAGCCGCCCATTGTTCGGTCAAGTGATTTGGTACAACAAACAGTGACTTGTTACAAAGCCCAAGCCTTTTCGACTCCTGTGCTGCCGCCACCATTTCAAAAGTTTTTCCTGCTCCGACTGCGTGTGCAAGAAGCGTATTTCCTCCGTAAAGGATATGGGCAACTGCATTTTTCTGATGTTCCCTGAGTTCAATTTCAGGGTTCATACCATTGAAGATGATATGACTTCCATCATACTCACGAGGTCTGACGCTATTGAATTTCTCATTGTAGGATTTGCAAAGCCTTTCCCTTCGTTCAGGGTCAGACCATATCCAGTCCTGAAATTCCTGCTTAATCATTTCCTGCTTCGACTGAGCAATCGCTGTTTCCTTTTTATTCAGGACAGCCTTTTTCTTTCCCTCATCATCTTCGATATAATCAAAGATACGCACATCTTTTAAGTTCAGTGTTTCCTCGATAATCTTATAGGCATTGATGCGGGAAGTTCCGTAAGTGTTATATGCCCTTACATTTCCTTTGTCGTAAGATTTGCCCTCAATATTCCACTCACTCGTAAATGGAGAGAAGTGAACTTTGATATTCCACTGTGCATATCGTGGTGTTTCAAGCAAATGAAAGATAAACTCCTGCACATCGTCCGGTGGCAGCCAAGTTGCACCAAGTCGCACGGAAATTTCACTTGCAGTCAGGTCTTTCGGTTGTACCTTTTGAAGTGCTTCTACATTGACCTTATAATCTTCCGGATAGAGTTCTGCCGAGTTCTTTGCAATCCTCAGCTTCTCCCTGACATTACCGGAAAGGTATTCATCAGCCATCAGATACTTCGGTTCGTAAGAATTTCCATACTCATAAAGCGGATTTAAAAAGATAACACCCTTTAAGTCCTCAAAGATTTCATTCTCCGATTTACCGGAAAGCTCCATCATATAGTCCATATCAATCGTGGCTTTTTCTCCAAGAGATACCGCCAACGCTTCGCTTGCCGTATCAACAGAAGTAACCGGAGTATGCGGCTTAATTGTCCTCTTAGAAAACATATCTGCCTTACGCTCCAGTTCTCCGTTCTCTCCGATTATCTCCAATGCGGAAAGCAAAGAGAATGAACTGTCCTGCGAAAAAGCAGAAGTATTTGCACGGCTGTTAATGAGTCCGTACTTACCTGAAAAGGTATCGTAAAGTCTGTTTAATCGCTCCTGCTCCACTTTGATTTCGCTGTCAGGGTAATCTTCTGTCTGCAATTCAATCAGCGTTCTGACGGAGTTTCTAATGGCAATCATACCCTTAATTCGGTTCTCTGCGGTTGCTGATACCTCCACCGGAGTCATACGGGAATTTTCACGATAGTAGATTTTATCGTCCACCACCGTATAGGAAAAGTTTCTCACTGTCGGGTCTGCCGGAATAGAATTATCTTCCTCCTCCAGTTCTTCCTCGGCTTCATATTCTGTGATTTCTCCGTGAATGTTTGCTACTGCTTCATCAAGCTGTGCTGCAAGGTCTGCGTTTTCATACGGCACACAAGTTGCTTCCATACCGAAACGCCCCGATACCATTTTCATTTCTCCGAGTATCATTTCGGGGTGCTGCACAAAATAAGAGTTCATCTTAATTCCGTTCTCATCGGTATCAAGATGAACCCAATCCGGCTCAATATCTATCAGTCTGTCACGCTTTTGCAGGATAAGAATATCCGAAACGACTTCCGTTCCTGCATTACCCTTAAAGGTATTATTCGGCAATCGGATTGCTCCAAGAAGCTCTGCCCTCTGTGCAATATACTTTCGTACTGCTAAAGTTTCCTTATCCATTGTGCCTTTGCTCGTTACAAGTGCCATCACACCGCCGGGTCTTAACTTATCAAGGGACTTGGCAAAAAAGTAATCGTGTATCAGGAACTTATGCTTGTCGTACCTTTTATCCGATACCTTGAAATCTCCAAAAGGCACATTGCCAACCACTCCATCAAAAAAGCTGTCTGGCAGATTGGTTTCTTCAAATCCCTGTGCCGCAATGGTTGTTTTCTGATAAAGCTGCTGTGCAATCCCTGCGGAAATCGTATCAAGTTCCACACCGTAAATCTTACTGTCCTGCATTGCGTCCGGCAGCATACCGATGAAATTACCGATACCGCAGGACGGCTCTAACAAGTTGCCCTCCTTAAACCCCATCTGCTCCATTGCCTTATAAATGGCTGTGATAACTTCGGGCGGCGTATAGAACGCAGTCAATGTGCTTTCTCTTGCCGAAGCATATTCCTCCGGTGTTAATACCGAAGAAAGTTCCAGATATTCAGTTGCCCACGCTGAATTATTTTCATCAAAGGCTTCTGAAAGACCACCCCAACCGACATACTTTGATAAAACAATCTGTTCTTCAGGCGTGGCAAATCTGTTTTCTTCCTGACATTTTTTGAGAAGCTGTATCGCCATAATATTTCTTCGGAAGCGTTCCTTTTTACCAACCGTTTCAACCTCATTTTCTCTGAGATTAAAGGTATGACGGTCTGCCATAGGCACATCAGGGTGCAGGTCAAAGCCTTTGACCTTTTTCTTCTGCTCCCAAGCAGGAACTACCGGCTCAGGCTCTTTATCATAACCGTTTCCTATGCGATACCCCTGATTATACATTTCATCATAGCTGTCAAAACCTGACTGCGAAGCTACTATCTCTCGATAATCCTCAATCGGCATACTGCCCATATTGGTTTGAACTTCTTCCGTTTCGTTTCTTTCTTCGGCAGGTTCTTCTTTTACAATCAAATGCTCATTCATCGGGTTCTCTCGCACTTTTCTGTCAAACTCTGTGCGTGAAAATTCCTTATTGAACAGTGGCATATCATAGTCATAGAGCATTACTCTCTCATCATCAACAGATAAGATTTCATACTCAGAAGCACCGATATACACCTTATCGCCAAGATGATATTCATATTCCACATCTTGCGGCATTTCTGCTTCTTCAGGTTCTTTTTCGGCTGGTTCGACCTCTTGCTCCGGTGGTGCATTAGAGAGTATCTCACGATTTCTTTTCGTTTCCTCGATTTTGGCTCTGCGTTCCTCTTGACTTTCAAGCCACTGAGGATAGTGTTCTTTTTCCTTTGGATTTAAGTATCTGCCATTCGGATAAGTTCTCTGATACGCTTCTCCACCTGCGACCACGAAAGCGTGATATGTGGATTTTCTTTGCCGATACCTTTCGTAATCGTAATGCCTTTTCCGTCGTGGCTTTCATCAAGGCCTGCTCCGATTATGACGGGATAAGAGCCGCCCCAACCGTACTCATTTTTCAAAAAGTCTGCATTTTCTTTTGCAGAAAGGCTTTTTTCAAACTGCTCATAGATACGCATTTTTCCTTCAGAAAATCCGCTTCCATTTGCAAGAACAGCGTCGATAATCTCCTGAGAAAAAGTAAAGGCAGAGTTTTTCTTTTCCTCTGCCTGACCGTCTAATATAAATGTCATCTGACCGTCCATTGACGGTAATGGTTTTATGCTGTCACTTAATTCTCCCAGTAATCGCATAGCTTCAAAATGTCGGGCAATAACAGCCCAATCATAAAAGCTCTGTGCGGTTCTGCTGTCATATTTGCCCTCCCACAAATGCAGAACATTTTCAAAGGTCTTATATCCTACTGTCCTGCCGTCCTCTAAAGTAAGCTCGGTATAATCATTATTGAAAATACCCTTTATATACTCTGTACGGTCTTTGTTATCTGGATTGTGTTCATAATAATCTTTGATTTCTTCCAGACTTGCCGACAAGTGTGGTGTCGTTCTGAGAATTTCATTGATTACCTCATCACGACCAAAGAACGGAAGGCTTTTATCCTCGTGAGTTCTGTCGTAATACTCTAAACGAATATCACTTCCGCTTTCACGATTTCCTGTGCCGAGCTGCGAAGGGAGTTCATCAGACGAACCCATTTCATCATATCCTCTGCTTTCATCTGTTCGGTCACTCCCTCTTTCTGTGCCATCTGGCTCAGAATTGTTTCCTCCATCTTGCTGGCTCTCTGTTCCACTTCCGCCAAGTGCTGTGTCAGTTCGCCCCTTGTCAGGAGATTGTAGTAAAGGACTCTGTGATGTTCCTTCAGAAACTTTCTCCTCATCTGAGCGTATCTGCCCAAAGTCACTTCCGGCTGCTGTGGAAGTTTCAGATTCGGAAGGCTGTAATCGCCCACCATTGTGTAGGTCAGTTCGTTCATTGTCCAAACTCCTTTCGTCGTTATTTTCAACCTTATTGTATTCATTTCTGTCCTGACCGACAATTATGCGATTTTGACGGTTAAGTGCGGTAATTGTTTTAGATACTTCCGTTAATCCCATTTCTGCAATATCACTGGTAGCAAAGCCAAGTGCATTGAGTGTTTCCTGCGTATTGAAGTTGGTAACATCTCTGAAATCATCAAGTTCAAAATAGCCGTTCGTATCAACGCCAAGCCTTGACATCATCATATATGCCACACTGTTTGCTACGACATTTTTATAAATGGAAGCCACAATATCATTGTCTACTTCCTCAAGGAAACTGCCTCGGTTGCATAGTAAAGGTCTTGCAGATAATCAGGGATATTATCCTCTGCCGCATTTCTTGCAGCTCCCATAATTGCTTCGGCAAGACTGCTCTTATTCTCAATCTCTCCGAAAGTGCTTTCCAATGTTTCAATCACATCAGCTTCGTATTCCTGACGCATATCCCAAATCGGAACTGTTCTTGAATATCTGCTTTCGTGGGTGTCTGAAATATCAAAGTAATGCGTCAGTCTTTGCCTTGTACGGTTCTCATCAGCAAAAACAGCAATACCTCTTGCACCTCGGTTGACCCATCTGCCGAAAATTCTGTTCCACTGCTCTATCTCAAGAACCGCTGTTGCATCAGGTCGCTGTGCATATACAAGAAGCTGCTCGTCATAGCGTAACTTATAATTTCGGCAAGCCGAAGCTAAGAATGCCTGCCAGTTCTGAGGATTTGACACAACCGTTTTGCAGGTGCGGTTGTAAAGCTCAGAAATAAGGTCATATTTTCGTGCCATTACTTTTGCACCTCCTTATCGTTTCTTATCTCTGCTCCTGCATAGCAGGCTCTTTCTTCTCATTGTTACTTTTTACTGCTTCATCAGAACCTCCGCCCAAATACGAAAAGAGTTTACCGGACTTTGTATTCTTCTGAAGCTCCATAATCACACCCATATCTGGAATCGTGATATTCGGGATTTTCAGGATTGATTCCATATCAAGCTGCTGCAACTTTTTCTCCGTATCACAACCGGAGTCAAAGAGTTTATTCAGTACCTTGACCTTATTCTGAAAAGTTGCTTTATCTTTCACGAAAATACCTCCTTAGCCAATGTTGATTACAATAGAAATACCGCCACTCTGTTCTTCTTTCTGCGGATTGCGTGAATACTCAGGAAAAAGGGACTGTACCCTCTGTCTTGCCCTGCGTATGGTTTCAAAACAAGGAAGTCCGTATGCCCTGTAATTAAAGACAATATCCTCAAGCGGAAGTTTTCCCGCAGGAATATATCCGTATCGGTTGTAATAATGCAGAATGAGAAGCATATCATCATACCTCGACATCGGACATTCCTTTAAGATTTCAAGCACTCGGCTCTCCACCGTTTTCTGTTGTTTCATAGTGTTCCTCCCAAAAAATAAAGGGACAGAGTTTTTTATGCTCTGCCCCCGACTGGTTAATATTCGGTTATTTCTTACTTCTTACGGTTTTTAACCTGAAGAAAGATAAAGCCGCCAACAATAACGGCGACTAATGCGATAGCGATAATTGTCTTTGCTTCCATTACTCGTTACTCTCCTTTTTCTTCTTTTTGTGTGCAACAACAGAGGTTACAGCGATACCGACAGCAGAAAGTCCGGCAAGGACATACCAAAGTTTCATATTGGTATCATCTCCTGTTTTCGGAGTATCTCTTAACTCATTGTGCATTTTTACAACGGCTGTTTCATCAAGTTTGATAGTAACATTCTGGTCGGCAGGTGTGATATATGCGGCAGACGCATTGTTTGCCACTTCTGATACGGTATATTCGCCAATACGAAGTCCCTCAATCACGATTTCGCCGTTCTTATCTGTTTCAAATGTCATATCATAGCCGTTTGCTCCGGTTACTCTGAACGCAAAACCTTTGACCTTACCGTCTGAAGATGTCTTAACGATTTTCAGTGTTCCACGCATAGCTTCATTGATAAATCCAACACCTGCCTTATTCTCAACGGAATAAGTTGTTTCGTCTTTCTCAATGAAAACAGAGTATTCTCCCTTATCAAGCAGGAAGCCCTCCGGTGCTTTTGTTTCACGGACAATATATTTTCCGTAAAGCAGCTCTTTCATCTCATAAATTCCGGTTTCAGTTTCTTCAAGATTTCCGATAAGTTCATCGCCATCATCAATCTTTCCGTTCTCATTGGTGTCCTTATATACCTCAAAGGTTGCACCCGTAAGCTTGTTATCCGGATATTCAGCGTCCACCTTCGTGAGTCTGATATTGCCGTGAACATACTCATTGACAATCTCAATTTCAACTACCTGCTCGGCTTTGCTGATATTGACCTCATACGCTTTTTCATCAAGAACAAATCCCTTTGGCTGCTCGATTTCTCTTACAATCCATTTGCCATAAGGAACTTTTGCAAAAGAAAAACTACCGTCTTTTGCAGAGGTAGTCGTCATAAGTGCAGTATCCTTTGTAAATTCTGTTTCTTCGGCTTTGAAGATACCGATAACAGCACCCTCAAGTGCTTCTCCGTTCTCGTCAATCTTCTTACCTGATACAGAACCATAGATAAGTTCATTCTTGATTTCTTTTCCGTCATTCACTTTGATTTCAACCGTTGCGGTATCCTGACCTGCGTATTCAAATACAACCGGATACTTCGTATCAGAGAGAATATAATGCTCATCGGTTGCAATCTCTTTGACATAGTATTTGCCAAACGGAAGGTCTGACTTCATAACAGCAGTTCCATTTTCATTTACGTTGACAATCTCAATAAGTCCATCAGCCGGAATAACTGTACCGCTTACAGATACAATATCTTCTGCGGCATAAAGACCAAAGCTGATGTTTTTGATTTCTCCGTTGTCGCCAATACCAAATATCTTATCCTTTTCAATGGCTTTTGCAAGGCTTACCTGCACTTTCTGTCTTTCGTTATAGAATGATGTGGAAGTTTCGGTAACAGAGATATTCTGACCTGCGTAAGTAAGCTCAACCGTATGTGTTTCGCCACTGATTACCATTCCATCAGGTGCAGTAATTTCCTTGACCTCGTATTTTCCGAGATAAAGTTCTTTGCTCTTAACAAACCCATTGGAGCTTGTTGTGATAGTATCTACCACTTCGCCCTTTGAATAGCGGAGTGTACCGTCCGGTGTACTAATATCTTCCTCAGCACGGACTTCATAAACTGCACCCTCAAGTCCTGCCACTTCATAAACAGGCTGATAGATAACATCACTGTCCTCAGAACCACTTACATTGACACCGCTAAATACTTCTCCGGTCTTTTCAACCGTGATAGTACCTTTCTGTGCCATATTCGGCTTATTGACTTTCACAACAGTTACGCCGCCTTCCTCTGTGGAATTTTCTTCGGTAATATCAAAATATACCGGAGTATCATCAAGTACATACCCGTATGGAGCTTGTACCTCTACGATAGAATATCCCTTGCCGTAATCCAGTTTTTCAGGTGTTACAAGAGAACCATTTGCGTCGGTATAGAACACATCAATCGTGGTTGGTGTCGGATAAGTAAAGGTCATTTTGACCTGATTGCCCTGTGGGTCGTAAATCTTAAATCCTGCTCCTGCATACGGAATACTCTTTCCGCTTTCTGCGTCCACCTTGACTACATTGACAAAGCTCTCGAAGTTACGGTTATTGATGAGATAACGATAAGTCTGTGCGTTCTGTGAAATGAACACATCAAAATCGTCCATCATCTCTCTGCCTTCCCAACCGGAAGTCTGGTGTACGGTATAAATACCATACGGCATATCTTTTGTCTGACCGAAGCCATTTTCATCGCAAACGATAGTATCTCTCTCGTCTTTATTGGCTGCGTCATAGCTTCCGGCAGATTTCAGATAAATCTCAAAGGAAGCTCCCTTTTCAGGAGTTTCAATCTTTGTTTCTCCATCATCAGTGTGTTTAATGATAGCCACGTTACCTTTGATTACCTGCTCGGTTACATCATTGGAAGTAAGGTTGTGTTCCACCTCATAAAGTTTCGGGTCTGCACCTACTTCATGGATAGTCTTATCAAGCAAATATCCCTCTGACGGTGTAATTTCTCGGATTGTCCAATCGGTATCACAAACATATTCTTTGGTAGTGAACTGACCGTTTTCATCAGTAACATACTTATCTACAAGCGTTTCTCCCTTATAGATACCGTAAACTGCTCCCGAAAGTTTGGCATTGCCTGTGCTTCGCCTTTCTCAGCGTCGCTCTTTGTTACTGTTACAGTAAACTTCTTCAAAATATTGTTGAAGTTTCTTGTAGTTACTTCTTTCCACTTCACTGGTGCAGTCTGATTTTTTGGCACAACATAACGGATAGCTGTGTCTACTTCTTCAAGGGTATATGGTTCAGAACCACTGATAAGCACATCTTTGAAAGTTGCCACACCGTTATTGTCCGTAACTGCATACTGGTCAACAGCATCACCGGAAAGAGAAGTACCGAAAATATGGAACTTCACACCTTCAACAAGATTATCTTCTGAGGACTTCACTACCTGAAGGTCGCCACGCTTCAATTTGTTATTGAAATTGACCTTTGCAACCTGTCCTGCTACAACAGTAACTCTATGTGTTTCCTGCGGCTCGTACTTATCGTATGCCTGCTCGGTTACGGTATAGATACCCGGCATAAGGTTATCAATCTGGAACTTACCGCCATTGGCTGTTGTAACTGTCTGATTGATACCGTTTCCGGTAATCGTGAAGTTGATACCGTCAACTTTGCCGTCCTCACTGGTCTTTACAATCTGACAAGAACCATAGCTGACTTTCATCTTCACATAACCATTGATACTGTCGCTTACTTCCTGAGCATAGCTGACAACATCCTGCACACTGGAGTTCTGACCGTGTTTGCCCTCTGACCATACAACCACACCTCTGCGGACTGCATTTTTCTTGGTTGCGGTAATCGTAAATTCCTTACTCGGTGCTGTGTCCATAGAAACCGTAAGTTTGTTACCATCCACTGAAAAACTTACTCCACTGATACTTGCCTTGAAATTATATTTGGACAGCACATTATTGGAGTCTGTCAGAGTAGTTGTGTACTTACTTCCGTTCCACTCAAGCTCTATTGTCTTTGCCGAACCGGATGATTTATTACAAAAGCTCGGTATGGTCGCATGGTTCTGTACACTCTGCACCATACTGTTATAATAACTGAAAATCTTATTGCGGAGCGGATGCTTTGCATTGATGACATCTTTCACATTGCTGCAACCACTGGCTGCTACATGGTTGAAGTTCGCATCACGCTCTCCGATAACAGTTTCCCAGATAAGAAGCTGTGTAGCATAAGCCTGTGCAATGCTGTTTGCTGCTGCTTCATTCTGTGACCTCCAAGATGTCGAAATAGTCCCACGGTAGCCATACTGTAAAATACGACCAACGAAAAGACGGATTTCATCTCCGGAAATAACCCCGTTGGCTGCAAGGTTATTAAAATAATTTTCGTCATACTTATTCATTGTCTGACCGACCTTGAGCGAAATTCCCGGCTCAATACAATAAGCAACATTGCCTGAGTATGAGCCAATAGCCTTAAGATTGGTAAAATTGGAACGTCCGGTATGCCAACCATTTTTCAAGGTCAAATTGCTGTGTCCCCATACCCCATCGTAATTAGCATCGCCATCACGAGGGAAATCGACCATATAAACATCGGCTTTTTCTCCCGAAGCAGCATATGCTGTTGTCGAGCCAATGCCTGCAAAAGTGGTCACACACATAAGGGTCGCCAAGAAAAGCGACGTGACTCTTTTGAATTTTGACTTTATCATTGCGTTTCCTCCTGTAAAAATTGAAAACACACCGTATCGCTACGATGTGCCTTTGTGGATTTTCTCTTACGACAAGATTTACCTGCCGAAAAACAAATGCGGATTTTTCGTTAATTTTTCATTTTACCATACACCTCCAGTCCGTTCATACTGTGCGATTGCCCCTTAGAGATAGACATATACTTTGAGATAGTTATATTCAAGTGAGATAGTATATATCATTTTCGGTAGGTAAAAGTATAACTAAGGGGTTAGAGTGTGAGAAAGGGGAACTGTAAAACAGGCTATCTGCTGTCACGCTCTGCACGATTACGCAAAAACTTGTTGTAATGCTCCAATGCTTTGCAGACAAAATCCTCCGTCTGACTGACAGGAATGTTTTTCGGGATAAGCTGTCTTACTCTTTCGCCCCTCAACACGATTTTTTCCTTTTGGTTCGGCTTTTCCTCAGACATAACAGCGTGGATTGCTTCTGTTGTAAGGTTGCCCTCGCTGAATAACTTTCGCATACGGATTGTCTGGTCGTGTGACGGAGTTGCGTCGTTCAAGTCAATTTCATCAACCACATCACGCTGACAATCTTCATCAAGATATGAAAGTTCTACGGCAGGACGCATTTTAATACGTCCCTCATCAACAAATTCAAGCAGTTCGGAAACAAGGTTTGTCAGGCGAATATAACGCTGTATTTGTGTTTGACTTTCTCCACTTTGTGCAGCAAGTTCTTCCCTTGAATAATTTTGTCCCACTGGGACTAAATTATTTTTTGTAGGTCTGCCTGCTTGTCTTTTCATTGCTTCCAAACGCATTTTATAGGCAAAGGCTTTTTCACTCGGCAATATCTCTGACCTTTGGAAATTACTCTCAACCATTAAAATGGTCGCTTCATCTCTGTTCAGGTCTACAATCTCACTTCTCAGGGTTTCAAATCCTGCCAGTTCACACGCTCGCTTTCGTCTGTGTCCTGAAACAAGTTCGTATCTGCCGTCCTCTTTCTGCCTTACCGTTGCCGGAGTAATAACCCCTCTTTCCTTGACACTCTCCACAAGCTGCATCATATCTTCATCGTCCCTGACCTTAAACGGATGGTCTGGGAAATCATCAATCAGCTCTAACGGAATATCTCGGATTTTTGAAAGCTGTTCTTCATCTCTCTGTGCCTGCGTGGTAAATAAATCATCGAGCTTCGTGAGAGTGAAGTCGCTCTTTCTTCCTGCCATCGGCTAACACCTCCTTTGTAAATTCAGCGTATGCCTTAGACACTGTGCTGTTTGGCTCATAAGCATAAATGCTTTTGCCTTTGGAAGAAGTTTCAGCGGCTTTACGGCAATCGGGATTTGTGTTCGATACATTCTTATCTGATTACCGAAATTCGCCCTGAGTGCTTCCACCGTACTCTTTGCAAGGTTTGTTCGGCTATCCACCAAAGTAAGCAGCATACCGTCTATCTTAATATCCGGATTGATATACTTCTTTACTTTTGAAATGGTCTGCACAAGCTGTGTCATACCCTTTGCCGGCAAATACTGAGCCTGAACCGGAATGATAACACTGTCTGCCGCCGATAAAGCATTGAGAGTAACCATACCAAGTGAAGGCATACAGTCTATAATTACATAATCATATCTGTTTTTCACTTGACACAAATAATTCTTGAGTGTAGTTTCTCTGCTCATTGCGTTTACAAGGTTAAATTCCATTGCTGAAAGCTCAAGGTTTGCCGGAACAAGGTCAACACCTTCTTCGTGATGCAGGATACCAACCATAGGGTCTGTCATCGTTTCATTGATTACATCTGTGAGTTTTGTTGCAAGCGTGATACCCAAACCGTCTGTATCCTGCCAACCAAGACAAGTCGTTAAATCGCCCTGCGGGTCTGCGTCTATGAGCAATACTTTCTTGCCCTGCATTGCAAGCCCGACTCCGAGATTAACTGTTGTGGTGGTCTTTCCGACTCCGCCTTTCTGGTTACATACGGAAATCGTTTTGCAGTTTGACACTTCTTTTTGCCCTCCTTTCTGAAATTCATAGCCACCGCATTATGGCTATGTACCTGACCGACTCATTTCCTAATCGGTCATAGCAATATTTGTTCTCAACACCCCTTGCCAAGCAAAATGCTTATGGGAAGTCACTAAGGAACAGACTGCTTATCTGTATCATAGGATTCTAACCTCTGCCGGGTACTCCGCCAGCTCCGTAGAGAAGTATCATTATCATTCTGACTGTCATCGCCATATCAGGAGCAACCTGATACTCATAGCCGGAATTCTCGCTATTCTGAAATACAGAAATCACGGCGTACCTGCTAAAGTGGCTATCATCAGAAATAAAGTCTTAGTGAATGACTTATTCAATTTTCAAGCGAAAAGGCTTCCGTTTTTGCTATCTGGAATGAACCCCTTCACTCATTTGGACAAAGGGGTATGAAATGCACACCCAAAATCGCCGCTTTTCCGAAAATTTTTTTGAAAAATTTTTTGAAATAAAAAAAGCCGCCTGCTCCGGTTAGGAAACAGACGGCAAAACACGTTCTAAATGTATTCAATTTTCAATTTCTTTTTCTTTGCTTCAAGCACTTTGCAGAGGACATCATCTACTGCATCGGTGTATCGTCCCTGAGCTGCTAAATTGTTCTTCAGTTCAATGAGCGATTGTATCACTCGGCTTCGTTCTTCTTCATTTAAGTATAGATGATAGGTTTTCTCTCTCATTGGCTGTCCCTCCATCTTTCAAATGTATTTTTGATTATCTCTACATCTTCCTCTGTATCAGAAGAAATAAATATATGTACGTTCTGAAAAGCTCTTTTTAGGCTGTCGGCATAATCCAGTTCAGTGCCTTTCATCGGCAGTTTAATCAGTCTTATTCCTCGTTGCTCACACATATATGCTTTCATTATTTCTATATTCTCGTCAGCACTTCCTGACTCAATAGCCAACTTTTCTGAAGGTATGTATGTTTCAAGCGGAACTCCAAGCAATCGGTCAGAACCAAGTTCTGCTTTCAAACCTTTCTTATTAGAATAATAGCTGACAGCCAAAGCAGGAAATAGAGATAAATATTCTTGCTCACAAATTCGGCAGCCTTTATTCAATATCGTCCTTTCATTTATCTTCATACTCCATGAATGACCGTGCCTGCATTTCCACCACGCTCTCTTTGCTGAAGTTCGTGATACCTCTGTCGGCTTCAATTTATTCTGTTCATAATCCCATTCACTGAGAAGCTGACTGTCCGTTGTCGCCAAATCATTATATCCGGCAAGGACTTCTCTCTCTGCACAAACGGGGCATACCGTACCTTTCACACGGGCATTGACAACGGATTTCCACTCATTACCGCATTTTCTGCACTTCCACCAGACGTTTTTCCTCGACTTTGCATTTACTTCATCAGGTTTCAAAGGCAAGTTCTTCTCCGACCACTCCGAAGCAATTTCAGGGTGTGTTGTCTGCAAATCGTTAAACCCTTTCGAGAATATGTACCCACTGCAATACGGGCATTTACTCCCACCGGAACGGGTAGAAATAAGGGTGTTCCACTCTCTGCCGCAATCCTTACACTTCCACCACGCCTTACGATTGGCAAAGACCGTAACCTGAGTTGGAAGTAACGGATAATTTCTGTCCGACCACTCGGCAGCTATATCCGGCAGAAGCGTTGCAAGGTCATTAAATCCTGCCAACACTTTATTATGAGAGCAATACGGGCAACCCGTTTTATTTATTGTCCTGCTTTTAACGACAGCTTCCCACTCGTGACCTTTTTTACACCTCCATATCACTTTCTTATGAGAACCAATAGAAACCTCTGTCGGTTTTATCTTATTCTTTTTTGACCACTGCTTTGCCAGTAACGGCTCTAATGTCGCCAAATCGTTAATACCTGCAATCACTCTCGCACCGGAACATATCGGACATTTTTCTCCATTAGAACGAGCCTTAACGCTTGTTTGCCATTCGTGTCCGCAAGTACCTTTCCACCATACTTTTTTATTTGAACCAAAGGTAATATCATCAGGTGTAAGCGGTAAATTCTTTTCCGACCACTCCGAAACAAGCTCCGGGTGTACTTCTGCTAAACTGTTATTCATAGCCAAACCTCAACCTCCTTGTGCTTAGAGTATATGAAGTTTTGGCTTTATCTTGTAGTTTGCGAATATCCGTATAAATAGAAAAAGCCCTTTGGGAAAGGGATTTCTCCTCTCTCAAAGGGCAAGTTGGCAAACTGGAAGTTATAGTGCAATCTTTTTCCATTTTCTAATCTTGGTTCTAAAGGTTCCGAACGGAGCAACTGTATTAACATGTATGAATTTGTATACTTCCCAGACAGCTGTTTTAGTTGCTTCGTCAGCCCATTTTCTCATATGTGGTTTAAATAATTCTTCATCACTCAGAGAATCAATCATTGCATAAATAGAGTTGATATTCTCATTCAATCTGTCTTTCAATTCTTGCAGTGACAGCTGAGCATATGTATCTGTGAACCATTGATATAATTCGCCAAGCTGATTCCACTTAAAATTATCCGAAGGAGTTTTGACAGGAATACCCTTTCTTTCGTCTGATTCCCATTTAATAACAAGAGTTGTCCAGCCAACCTGATAAGCAAGATTTTCTGCCGGAGTTCGATCGACCTCATCAATTCTCTTATCTTTTAAATGCTCCGGAATATCATTAAATTCTGAAATATACTTTGCAAAGCTTTTATTTATCTCGTTTTTAAGCTCGTCTTTATTCTCATATGTTCTCAATAGTCTATCTCCTCAGCTTCCGATTTTCCAGTTTCAAAAAAAGGATTTTTCAAATTAGTCTTTGCAAATAACCTTTGAACCTTCACCATCAATTACAATTCCCTGATGGTTGTTAATAGGGCATAGATTCAAATCCGAAAACTCAGTCATTATTTTCTCGGTAACTTTCTTAAATGGTGCTGTAAGATAATGCGGAAGAACATAGAAATCAATCAAATCAAGCCCTGCATCATCTTCTTGTGAGT
>ENA-OQCO01000341-OQCO01000341.1-human-gut-metagenome-genome-assembly--contig:-NODE-341-length-26877-cov-2.251888_pt1 | contig 26877 bp, 24 predicted proteins | sample MGYA00242500_ERZ504582 | MGnify/ENA primary metagenome ERZ504582 (study PRJEB26092, sample SAMD00036346) | human gut metagenome | host: Homo sapiens | study: EMG produced TPA metagenomics assembly of... | reverse complement strand
CGTGGAGGAGCTGTTTGCGTCTCCGGGGGCAGACTGCCGAGGCCGGCATCTGTACCGACGGACCCGAGTGAGAAAATGGTTGAAAGAAGGTCCCGAAGCAATGCTCGGGGACCTTCTTTCAACCAATAGATCTTACAGACCGGCGGCGACCATGCAGTTCAGCACCAGCGTCAGGATAACGAAGATGGCACCCACCCACTTGGTGGCCTTAGCCAGCTTGGCATCCACGGAGCGGGCCTTGCTGCGGCTCATGTAGGAATCAGCGATGCCGCCGATGGCACCGGACAGACCCTGGCTCTTACCGGACTGGAACAGAACAATGAGGATCAGCACCAAAGCAGACAGCAGCTGCAGAATCGTAACAGCAATTTTCATAATCTTTCCCTCCAACAAAATAAAGCCCAAAGAGGCTATTCTTCAAAGTACAACCCATCATACCATATCGTCCACGGAATTTCAAGGGGAAACTCCCTTTTTGCCCGAAAAAATTCGGAAAAATCCATCGAACATCTGTTGCAAACGGAGAGAATATATGGTATACTATGAAAAACCTTATGTAAACGAAGGAGACGGCGCACATGGTACAGCTCACGAAGATGCAGCAGCGGATCTATGACTATATCGCCCAGACCATCCGGACGCAGGGCTATCCCCCCTCCGTGCGGGAAATTGGGGACGCCGTGGGGCTGAAATCCCCCTCCACCGTCCATTTTCACCTGAAACACATGGAGGAGCTGGGGGTCATCGGCAAGGGGGCCGGCAAGGGCCGGGCGCTGACCCTGACGGAGCCGCTGCCGGAGGAGAACCAGATCCCCATTGTGGGGACGGTGGCCGCAGGTACCCCCATTCTGGCGGAGGAGTGCATCGAGGACTACCTGACCTTCGACGCCGGCGGCGACAGCAGCCAGTATTTTGCCCTCCGGGTTCGGGGGGAGTCCATGCTCAACGCAGGCATTCTGCCGGACGATCTGGTGGTGGTGCGCCAGCAGCAGACCGCTAACAACGGCGAGATCGTGGTGGCCCTGCTGGGGGACGAGGCCACGGTCAAGCGCTATTCCCGCCGCAACGGGCAGGTGTGGCTCCTGCCGGAGAATGAGGCATACAGCCCCATTGACGGCCACGACGCACAAATTTTGGGGAAGGTGGCCGCCGTCATCCGGCGCTATTAAGGGGCTGGTGTGTCCCACAGATTTCGGATAAGCAAGAACCGGCCGCAGGGAGATTCTCCCTGCGGCCGGTTCTTGTTAAAAAAGTTTATTTTCCGGAGGACTTAGCTTTTCATATTCAGCTGCCAATCCTGAAAATCGGCAAAGGGGTCGGAGACGGTGGGGTGGATGTCGTTTTTCACCGCTCCGTCCGGCAGCAGCACGGAGTTGGACTTGAAGCACACTGCCACCAACGGCGCCTGTTCCTTCAGATAGCTGCACAGCTCATGGGCCGCTGTCTGGCGCCCTTCGCCCTCCGATACCGTTCGGAAGGCCGTCAGCAGGGTCTCCAGCTGTGTGTCCCGCACGCCGCCGTAGTTCAGGGCCCCGCCCGGAGACAGCAGCGGCGACAGATCCCAATCCGCCGTCAGCTTGCACTCCCCGTAGTAGAGGTCGAAACCTCCGGCCTTCAGCGCCGCCAGATAGTCCTCATAGGGCAGGGCCTTTACGTCGATCTTCACGTCGTATTGGGAGAGGTCCGAGGCCAGCTTCCGGGCCATGGACACCTTGAAGCTATTCTCCTCGTTCACCAGCATGGTGACGGAGACGGACTTTTCACCGGAGGTATAGCCTGCCGCCTCCATGGAGGAGCGGTAGCTGTCTGGGGAATAGGTCTCCTCCAGATCCTTGGGGTAGACCACCGCCGAGGGGGACAGGGGGAACTGTGCCGTCTGCCCATGCCCCAGCAGGAAGGCACTGACGCCGCCAGCCCGGTCCATGCCAAGACTCAGGGCCGCCCGCAGCTTGGGGTCGTTGAAGGGCGCACGGGTGACGTTGAAGCCGATATACTGCATCACCGAAGTGGGGATGTCCGTATAGCTGCCGCTGCCGTAGACGTTGGAGGTGTTGGTGCCGGTCAGGTCGCATACCAGCATCTGGATGTCGTGGGTATAGAAGGCGTAGGCCATGGAGTCGGTGTTCTTGCAGGCGGTCAGCTCGATGCGCTCCAGCGGCATGGTCTTATCCTGCCACCAGTCCGTTCGCCGGGCTAGATACACGCCGCTCTCGTCCTTGGCATAGCGGTAGGGGCCGCTGCCCACCGGTACCGTGTCCTCCTGGGTGCCGCCCTTGATGATGGGGATGTCCAGCCGGGCGGCGAACTGCGGGTCGTTGCGGGTGAGATAGATGCGGAGGGTACTCTCCCCCAGATAGGACACGGAGTCCATCTCTGCCAGCCGCTGGCCGTACCGCACGGACTCCTTGGCCCGCCGCAGGGCAGCCACCACGTCCCACGCCGTCAGGGCCGAGCCGTCGGAGAAGGTGACGCCGGAGCGCACGGTGACGGTCAGGGCGTAGCTTTCGGCGTCATAGGAGGCGCTCTCCGCCAGACAAGGCTGGGGCAAAAAGTCGGTACCCAGCGTGTACAGACTCTCATACAGCAGCGCACCCAGTGTCTGCTGGGCGCCATCGGCGCAGGTGATGGGGTCCCATGTCTCCCCCTGCAGATAGGGCAGACCGAAGGAGGTGAGACGGGTATCCTGCTTGGTGCTGTCGCTCTGCTGATAGTATTGGGAGAGGGTGTCGTAGGTCTCCTCCGGCTCCTCGCCCCAGTCGCAGCCAGACAGCGGCACAAGACACGCCGCCGCCAGCAAAAGGGATAGTAAACGCTTTTTCATGGCAGTCTCCTGTTCAGATCAGGGCGATGAGTGCCGCCTGCGCTCCCCGGCGGTCCCCCATCTTCCGATGGGACCACCAGCGCTCCGGGTGGCAGCCGGTGCAGTCGGGGCATACGTCGATGTGCTGTACCCCGGCCTGCCGCAGCCACAGGGCATTGATGCCCTTCAGGTCTATGTGCCACTTTTCGCCCCGACGCACCATGTACGGCTCCGCCGCCGCACCCAGCGCCCGGCGCATGGCCTCCGGCACGTCATCGTCCGTCTCGAAGCAGCAGGCACCGATGGACGGTCCCGTGGCGGCCAACAGATCCCCCGGCTCCGTGCCGAAGGCCTCCTGCATCCGCCGCACCGTCTTGGCAGCCAGACCGCTGGCCACCCCACGCCACCCGGCGTGGACGGCTCCGATGGCCTCCTGCACCGGGTCGTACAGCAGAATAGTACCGCAGTCGGCGGAGAACACCACCAGCGGGATGTGCTTCTCCCGGCAGATCATGGCATCTACGCTGGCGTAGTCCCGCTGCCGGAACAGGCCCTTGCCGCAGTCCGACTCCGTCACCAGACGGATGTTGTCCTCGTGGACCTGCTTGCTGAGCACCGCCCGCTGATGGGACAGACCCAGCACGCCGCACAGCCGGCGGAAGTTCTCCTGCACATTGGCCGGATCGTCGCCCCGGCCCACGCCCAGATTCAGGCTGTTCCACGGGGAGGGGCTGACGCCGCCGGTGCGGGTGGAAAAGCCGTGGCGGATACTGCCGCACAGCAGATCGCTCTGCAGCACGGTGATGCCGTTTTCCGTATGGTCATGAAATGCCATGGCAGTCCTCCTGTCCGGGGATTTTTACGCATCCCGGCCGCAGCAGTTCTTGTACTTCTTACCGCTGCCGCAGGGGCAGGGTTCGTTGCGGCCGATCTTCTTCACCTTGCGGGGCTGCTTCTTCACGGTGCCGTCGCCGCCCACGCTCTCCGACGTGGTCTTGGCTACACGCTCCCGCTTGACCTCCTCGTTCTTCCGCAGCCGTACAGAGTACAGCCGCCGGACAGTCTCCTCCTGAATGGCGGAGATCATCTCCTCGAACATCTCCAGAGATTCCTTCTTATAGGCGATGATGGGATCCGTCTGAGCATAGGCCCGCAGACCGATGCCCTGCCGCAGATCGGTCATGGCATCGATGTGGTCCATCCAGTACTCGTCTACCACCCGCAGCAGCACCACACGCTCCACCTCACGCATGACGGGGGAGGTGAACTCCTGCTCCTTCTTTTCGTAGAAGTCGGCAGCGGCGGCGGTAAAGGCGTCGATGACCTCCTCCGCCGTCAGCTGGGGGATGCGCTCCGGCTCGAAGCGCACGGTGTACCTGGGGAAGTACAGGCCCTCCACCTGACGCAGCAGCTCCCGCATCCCGGCCTCGTCCATGTGGCTCTCGCCGCCGAAGGCGCTGCTGACCTGATGGCCGATGGCGGTGGACATCATGTTCATGATGATGCCCTTGACGTCCATGCCCTCCAGCACCTGCTTGCGCTGATCGTAGATGATCTCACGCTGCTTGTTCATCACGTCGTCGTACTCCAGCACCGACTTACGGGACTGGAAGTTCCGGGACTCCACCGTGGTCTGGGCCTGCTCAATGGCACGGGTCAGCATCTTGTTCTCGATGGGGGTGTCCTCGTCGAGGTTCATCCGCTCCATGATGCTGTTGATGCGCTCGCCGCCGAACAGACGCATGAGGTCATCCTCCAGCGAGATATAGAACCGGGTCTCGCCGGGGTCGCCCTGACGGCCGGCACGGCCACGCAGCTGGTTGTCGATCCGGCGGGAGTCGTGGCGCTCGGTACCCACGATGAACAGGCCGCCGGCCTGACGCACCTGCTCCGCCTCTCCGGCGATCTCCTCCTTATGCTGCTGCAGCTTCTGGGCAAACAGGCGGCGGGCATCCAGAATCTCCTGGTTGTCCGTCTCGGCGTAGCCGGTGGCCTCAGCAATGAGCTCGTCCGACAGCCCCGCCTTCCGCAGGTCGCTGGTGGCCATGTACTCGGCGTTGCCGCCCAGCATGATATCCGTACCACGGCCGGCCATGTTGGTGGCCACGGTGACGGCGCCCAGCTTACCGGCCTGCGCCACGATCTCTGCCTCACGCTCGTGGTTCTTGGCGTTCAATACGTTGTGCTTGATGCCCGCCTTGGTGAGCATCCGGCTTAAAAGCTCGTTCTTCTCGATGGATACCGTACCCACCAGCACCGGCTGGCCCTTGGCGTGGCACTCCTCCACCTGACGGATGACCGCCCGGAACTTACCCTGCTCCGTCTTATACACAGAGTCCTGATCGTCGATACGGGCGATGGGACGGTTGGTGGGGATCTCCACAATGTCCAGCTTGTAGATGGTGGCAAATTCTTCCTCCTCTGTCAGGGCCGTACCGGTCATACCGGACAGCTTCTGATACAGGCGGAAGTAGTTCTGGAAGGTGATGGTGGCCAGCGTCTTGCTCTCCCGCTGCACGGAGACGTGCTCCTTGGCCTCGATGGCCTGATGCAGACCCTCGGAGTACCGACGGCCGAACATCAGACGGCCGGTGAACTCGTCCACGATGATGATCTCGCCGTCCTTGATGACGTAGTCCACGTCCCGCTTCATGACGCCGTGGGCCTTGATGGCCTGATTGATGTGGTGGGCGATGGTGCTGTTCTCCGGGTCGGAGAGGTTCTCCAGATTGAAAAACTCCTCGGCCTTGGCGATACCACGGGCGGTGAGGGTGGCCGTCTTGGCCTTCTCATCCACCACATAGTCGGCGTCGATATCCTCGGCTTCCTCCTCTTTGGAGTCTACCTCCGCCACCACGTATTTCTTCATCCGGGCCACCAGCGACTCCGCCATGTCATACAGCTGCGTGGACTTGTCGCCCATGCCGGAGATGATAAGGGGCGTCCGGGCCTCATCGATGAGGATGGAGTCCACCTCGTCCACGATGGCGAAGTTATGGCCCCGCTGCACCTGCTCGTTCTTATAGATGGCCATGTTGTCCCGCAGGTAGTCAAAGCCCATCTCGTTGTTGGTGCCGTAGGTGATGTCGGCGTTGTAGGCGGCCTGCCGCTCCTCCTTGCTGAGGTCGTGGACGATCAGGCCCACTGACAGCCCCAGAAAGCGGTGGACCTTGCCCATCCACTCGCTGTCTCGCTTGGCCAGATAGTCGTTGACGGTGACGATGTGAACGCCACGGCCCGTCAGTGCATTGAGGTAGGAGGGCAGCGTGGCCACCAGCGTCTTACCTTCACCGGTCTTCATCTCAGCGATGCGGCCCTGATGCAGCACGATGCCGCCGATGAGCTGCACCCGATAGGGGCGCAGACCCAGCACACGGTCCGCCGCCTCCCGCACGGTGGCAAAGGCCTCCGGCAGCAGGTCATCCAGCGTCTCACCGTTGGCCAGACGCTCCTTGAACTCCGGGGTCTTGGCCTGAAGCTGGGCATCGGTGAGGGCCTTGTACTCGTCGGCCAGCGCCTCGATCTTGTCAGCGATGGGGTAGATGCTTTTCAGCTCCCGCTGACTGTACGTTCCGAAAATTTTCGTAATGAGTCCCATATGTATCGTGTCCTTTCTGTTTCCAAAAGGAAAGTATGCGTATTGCTCCCGTTTCCCTTCCGCCGGGCGGGAGAGCCTTCCGCATCGCTGCGGCGAATAGAAACAAGAATACATCCTGTATCATACCACAAATTCCTGTCAGATGCAAAGGAAAAACAGCAACAAGAGCAATTTCACTAAAATAAAATGGCGACAATCGGCACTCTTTACGAAAAAACACACTGGGCGGCGAATTTGCTTGCAAAAAGCGGAAATTGTGATACGATGAAGCTGAAAGGGGAGGAGTCCGATGCACAGGTAGAAATATAAATGAAGGCACAGAAAAACACAAAATGGGTTCTTGCAATTTAGATAATAAACTACAGGACATTTTATGAAAAGACTGTTATCCTTTATATTTCTTTTGACGATGTTGTTCACCATGACTACCGTGGCCGGAGCCACCGAAGAGAGTATTTATACTCTGGCAAGACGTACTATCACGGTCAAGGAGACGATTCAAGATAATGGTGTAGTGGTATCTACCTATGAACATATGGATGCCTTCACACAGGCGGCAAAACGACAGTATCCGGATCTCTCTGACTATGAGTTGTCACAGTTTCTCATGGATTACATGGGCATGGATAGTGAAGGGATTCCGGAAGAGGAGGCATTGAAGCTTCTGACCTATGACAATTTGTCTCTTACATCCACATATCTGAAAGTCAATGAGGAAGGTATCGTAGAAATGACAGCGGAAGAAATGGAGCGGCAAATACAGATAGCTCCTATTTGCTACCTATCTATGCTATGGCGTTGTAACATCAACGGATGCAGTTATGCAACCAAGCTACGCCCATAAGACCCTTGGAGCCAGTAATATTTCTGTGTCGATAGATTCCAAGGGAGGTGTAAGTTTCTCTGTTGGCTTGGGTAGTAAGATTACCACATATTTGGCACGCCCAGTAACACTTGAGTAACAGGAGTATCAATGTTGGAGGAAAATTTATGAAGCCAGAGTGTCCCATAGACTGGAAAACAGCATTTACCGCCGCATTGCTCGGCTTTTTAGGAGCGTATCTGATCGGCGGCTACCTGAATATGCCGGACGCCGGGGCTATTGTGGCCATCGCCTATGTGGGCGGGCGCATCCTCTGGTATCTGAAACGGCTGGAGGCCCGTCAGGAGCCGAAGGACACCGTTGCGGATGCTCCCGCCGATACCGCAGCTGCCGATACGACGCCGGAGGGCAGTGGCACCGAAGGATAACGGATATCCCCGGACGGCGGCGGGGCGAGGGAGCGTATCCCGGCGGACATAGGCAGCAGCCCATGCCCGCTATTGCACATCGCAAAAAAATAATCGCCTGAATGTCCGATTCAGGCGATTATTTTGTCATTTTTTGGAAACTGCGGAAAAAAGCCTTGCAACACGGAAACAAGTGATATAATATATTATCAGATATAGTGTATATAATATGTGTGATCTATGCAAATAATAGGGATGACAAGAGGAGAAGTATCGTGAGAACCAGAGATCAAGAGGAATTTCAGCGCAAAAAAATCATGCTGATGGAGAAGTGCTACGACTGCTACGCCGAAAACGGTCTGGCCTCCGTGGGCATCCGGAAGCTGGCGGAGTCCTGTGGGTGCAGCTCCGCCGTGCTGTATATCTATTTTAGAGATTTGGACGATCTCATTGTCCAGTCCACCGCCTACTGCATGGAGAAGGTGGAGGACGACTTCATGGCCAAGGCCCCCACCGATCCGCAGGATCTGATGCGCTTCATCGACGAGATCCCCTACTGGACGGCCCGGCAGCACGGCAAGAAGTACCGCCTGATGTATCAGGTCTACACCCACCCCAAGTATATCCGCTACGGCAAGCAGTTCTTCGAGGGGGTCAACCGCCGCTATACCGAATACGCCAAATCGCTGGAGCCCAAGCTGGGCATCCCCTATACCACCATCACCCCGCTGATCTTCATCCTGATCCAGACCTGCGTCCACTACGCCATGTTCGAGGATGAATGCTATCTGCAGTCCCAGCTGGAGGCGCTGAAGCAGGCCATTCGGCTGTTTATGACCCAGTACCGCACGGAGGACGCAAGGCCCGACGTCAAGGCGGAAAGCTGACGGTTCCGCCGCAGCGGCCGCAGAAAAAACCAAATAAGACAGAAACGAACCCCCTCGGCAATGGCCGAGGGGGTTCGTTTGTTATCTCTGCATTTGGCCGCTTACCGCTTGCGGGCCGTGGGCGCATCAGGTCACGGTGCGATTGATGCGCTTGACCTCGAAGGAGGTCTGGGACAGGGTTTGCCGGGAGCGGTCCCCGATCTCCAGGGTGACGGAGAAAATGTCGGTGGAGGCATCGTAGCGCAGGGTAAAGGACTTCACCTTCAGCCCCTTGGGGTAGGAGGCCGAGCCCAGCAGGTGACGATCGCCCAGGGTCAGCTGGCCGTCTTCACCGATCTGAAAGGCATCGCCCTTACCCTCCACGCTGCCCACGTTTTGGATGAAGATCTGCGTCAGGCCGCCGTTTTCATCCTGCGTCACGGTGCCGCAGAAGCGCAGCTTGTCGCTGATGACGCTGGTGAGGGTGGAGCAAAGCTCCTGCGCCTCCGACAGCCGCATGGATTCCGTATAGGTCTTGCCGGCAAAGCGGATGCCCACCACCAGCAGCGCCGTCAGCAGCAGCACGATCAGCACCGTACACAGCATCTCGGTCAGGGTGATGCCCCGCCGGTCACGGAGTTTTTTCATGGCGTATCCTCCGACACATAGTAGCGGTAGCCGTTCTCCTGATAGACCTCCACCGAGGTGCTGCCGGTCTGGCCGCTGCGGCCGGAGAGGCGCAGCTGGGCGCTGCCCTCGGACTGGGCATCGCTGTACCGGAAGGAGACGTCGGTGTCCCGGATCTTGGCGTTGATCTTGGCGGCTGCCACGGCGGAGCCCGTCAGAAAGACGAACACCAGCACGATGATCAGCAGGGATACCAGAGCCTCCACCAGAGTTTCGCCCTTCTGGTTCTTCAGCTTTTTCATCCGGTGACCCCCTTTTCAATGAGCGGTGTGTCCCAAGAGATGGTGGTGGTGGTAACGGTGGTCTGTCCCGTCTCGGTGTTGCCGCCGGTGACGGTGGTGACCTGCTGCTTCCGCTCGCCGCTGAGGGTGAGGGTCATAAGGCAGTTGCCCTGACTGCTGTCCGCCAGAGAAAGGGTCACGGTGATGTCGTAGGCGGGGGGTCATGGTGAACTCCGCCTGCACGGCGTCCAGACCGCTGGCAGCATCCGGGGTGAGGGTGATGACGTCGGTATAGGCGATGCCACGGCCCACGGCCTCAATGCCCCGCTCCAGCCAGACCTTCATGGCCCCCTGCGGGGTCTGAGTTACCTCCGTCCGCTCGATATAGCTGCCGGTGGCAGTGGGGCGGCGGGTGACCTTCTGCTCATAGCTGGAGGAGAGGATATCGTCCCGCAACAGCTCCGCAGCGGAGCTGACGGTGAGATAGGTCTGCTGGCTCTGGCGGTCGTTGGAGATGTGCCGGGCGGCGGTAGTGGCCGCCGTAAGGATCACTACGCTGACCATGCTGGCCACCAGCAGCAGGAGGAGGGCCATCAGAATGGTGACGCCCTTCCGGTCTGTACACTTTTTCATTCCAATGGCCTCCTTTCTGCAAAACGGTTATCGGCTCCAGCGCCAGCGGAGCAGACCGGGCTCCTCCGTATCCTGATAGATGGGTTCAAAGGTGGTATCCTGGAACAGGGGCAGGTCGGGACTGGGGGTCCAGCCCACAACGGGCCGGAGCGCCGAGACAAGCTCCTCCTCCGTGGGGAGGAAGCCGGCGGCGGGCTGGCCGAAGGGAACGGCCTTCTCCAGCCGCAGGCGGCCCACCACGAAGGTGGCGGTGATCTGCGTATCCTCCGCCGTCAGGGTATAGGGGATATCCAGCGGATAGGGCCGGCCGGTGCGGCTGTCGGTGAGAGTCACCTGCAGGGTGACTGTCTCCTGCTGCCGTCCGTGGATGGTGATGGGGCGATAGCTGAAGTCGCCGTCCTGCTGGGCGGCCACCACGTTGCCTACGGTGACCCGGTAGTCCTCATCGGCGGTGGAGAGCATATCGTGGGAAGTGCCGGTGCTATCCAGAACGGTAAGGGCCGTTACGGTGAAGTACCGGAAGTCCGCCGCCTTGCCACGGCTGTACAGGTACAGACCCTCGTGATCGGGGACATCGCCCTCGGCGGGGCCGAGAGGGGTATCCCAGTCGGTGGCGTCCCGATTCAGGATGCCCTGACGATACACGGCGTCTCCATCGCCCACATGGGCGATGCCCAGCACGCCCTGCATATGGATGGTGGCGGTGAGGCGCAGCTCACTGGTGAAGGTGCGCTGGCCCACGGTGACACCGGCCTGCACCAGCAGAGTCTCCTCGCCCTCGCCCTTACCGGTGACGGTGACCTGCTGATCCCGACTCACCGGGGACAGCGTGACCACCCGGTCAGAGCCGCTGACCACGTCCCATTTGACGCCGGTGAGCACTTGGCCGGTGCCGTCCCGTGCGGTGAGGGTGAGGGTAGTGCTCTCGCCTACATACTGCTCTACGGAGAGTTGATCCACGGAGATGGAGAGCTTGGCGGTGACGTCCACTGCCAGACGGGCGGTGTAATCCCCCAGTGTGGCGATGATCTCGGTGGAGCCGATGGCCTGTCCCACGATGCGGACCTTGTAGTGGCCCGTGCCGTCCGGCTGAAGCTCGGCAGTGACGATGCCGTCCTTGGTATAGGACAGGGTGGGGAGCTCCGTGCCGGGATCCGTGCCCTCGAACCGCAGATCCAGCGTCACGGCGGATTCACCGCCGGCGGCATCGTAGTCGGTGATCATGTCCAACGTCAGCAAGCCCTTGCTCCAGTAGAGGCCAGATGACGGCCACCAGCCGTAGTGTAGACGGGCCCGGCCAAAGACGTTATCCTGCACCAACACGGTGGGGAAGGGGAAGTCCTGACCCTGCAGGGCCTCGTCACTGCCGGGGAAGCTGTATTTGCCGTGGACCTCGGCGCCGTTTTCCTCGGTAGTGACCCACGCAAAGCTGCTGCCCAGAGCGGCGGCGAAGCTATCGTAGCGCTGTGCAGTGCCGGTGCCGTTGTTCTGGGTGACGATGCTGGCACCGGTGCGCTGGGACATCTGCTCATAGGTCAGGCCCGTCAGGCCCTTGATGCTATACGTGTTGGAACCACCGTTCCAGCCGTAATTACGGAGGTAGCTGAGATCGCCGTTGAGCATTTTTTCCCGTGCCGCTTCTGTACGCAGCAGCCCGCTAAGGGAGTTGCTTTTGGAATTACCCTTGCCGTAGTATTTGGGCAGATCGTCGAAAGAAATGCTGTTCTTGCTGCTGTTGAGGTAGTAGCAGTTGTTGATATAGAGCTTTGCATTGGTGCTGGCACCGGCTCGGTCGGCAATACTGCCCATAAGGGAGATGCCGGTGATGGTACCCGCCATGTCCGGGAACTCCATGTAGGTGTAGCAGTTATTGAAAGTGGGCTGACCATCCGAACTGTCGGAGCGATTGACAAAGTTGGTGAAGCTGGCGGAGAAGCCGCTGCCGCCCATACCGCCGATATAGACATAGGTATCGGGGCCGGGGACACCGCCGGAATTCATCTTGACCTGGACGGCAGAGCTGCCGTCGGCAAAGACATTGTTGCTGCTGCCCACGGGGACACGCTCCTTCAGGGTCTCCTCCCCAATGGTGATGGTACCGCCGGTGTAGCAGTCCGTTACCGCAAAGCGCACACCGCCGGCCAGACCGCCTACACGCACATAGTTGCCGTAGCGGGCGGCGTTCATGTAGCCGTTGGTATCGACGTGGGTGCAGTTGATCTGCAGATCCACCACGGCGGAACACTTGTTGAGGTTGACGCTGGAGACACCCACCAGCCCGCCGATGGCGGCCTCACCCAGATGCTGCTTGTTACGGCTGTTGTCGGCCACAGTGTAGCCGGCGATGGCGCAGTTGGTGATGCTGCCGTTGCCCATGCTGCTGTTGTAGTCATAGGCGATGCCCACCAGCCCGCCCAAGGCGTAGGAGGTGGAATACTGGCGCACCGTCCGGGTGCCGCTGGAGGGCGTGGGATCGGTATTGCGCTGGATGACGGCGCCGTTGTCACTATAAAGGACGATGTTCGCGATCTCTGCGCCGGCGGTGGTGCCGAAGAGGCCCACGTTGTAGCAGTAGGAGTCGATGTTCACGTTCTTGATGTAGTAGCTCTGGCCGTCGTACTTGCTGCCGAACCAGTTGTACAGCACCATACGGTAGTCGGTGCTGCTGCCGCTGTCGTAGACAGAGCCGGCGATGGGATGGAAGCTGTAATTCAGGGAGGCATCCGTGGGATCCGCCAGGCTCTGGCCGTTGAGGTCATGGCTTTGCTTCCACGTGCGGATGGGACGGGTGCCGCCGGTGGAGTCGCCGGCGATGGCGTCCTCCTTGCTCTGGTAGCCCCAGGTGACACGGGTATATTGCAGGTAGGGGTAGTACTTGTACATACTCCCGCTGCCCGTCACGTCACGGGTGGAGCTGCCCTGATTGCCGTAGTAGCTCCAGTTGATGTATTGCAGCTGCTCCACGGACCGCACCTGATAGGGCAGGGCATCCGTGCCGGGCTCCACGCCGGTGGTGCCGCCGGTAATGCCGGTGCTGACGGCGGTGACGGCATAGGACTCTGCGAAGAAGGGACTGACGGTGTAGGTGAACCACACATCCCCCTGAGACAGGAACCAGTGGCCGTTGCCGGTGGTGCCGCTGAGGAGCCGCAGGCCGGTGTCGGAGGTCTGATAGGTGACGAAGCTGAACAGAGGCATCTGCTTCTCCAGCTCCGCCGCCGCCTCGGTATTGCGGCCGTCCAGAGCGATACGCTGGGTCTCCAGCAGGGGCTCCGTCTCGCCCTTGGACCAGTAGTAGCCGTAGCCGTAGGCGGTGATCTTGCCGCCATCGTCGTGGGCGGTGCAGAGGCTGCTGCCGTCCTTGCGGACGCCGTTTCAAAGCCGATGTATGAGAAGTGATAGCCGGGGTTACTGCCGCCCTCCTCGTGCTCCCAGTACACCATGCCCAGCGTACCCAGATCGGCGGGGGTCACCCAGTCACCGTAGTGGACGGGGCTGCCGTGGCCGGTGAGACTGGTGGGATAGGGATAGGCCTGGCCGTCGGTGTTCAGGGTTTTGCTGTGGTGATAGGTGTGGCTGGCATCGGCGGAAGAGAAGCCGGTGAGGGTCAGGGCCTTCAGTCCCTGCTCATTGACAGCCCGTGCGCCGGACTGGTCGCTGTAATCATACAGATGGACCTGTCCCACGAAGCGATAGGTACCGCCGCTGAGATAGTAGCAGCCGGAGGTGCTGCCGGTGGCCGGGGCGAAGCCGTAGGTATCGGCACCGGGGGAGGTAAGGGCCGTGGCGCAGTAGCTGCTGCGGATCGAGCCGATGTTCTCCCCGGCGAAGCCGCTGAGGGCCACGCCGCCGCCACGGATCTGGAGTACCTCCACGTTGGCCATGGCGTAGCTCTGGCTCACCAGACCGCTGTTGCCACCGGTGAAGCCGCCCATCAGCAGACGGGCATAGTTGCTGCTGGCGGTGAGGGAGGGAGTACTGACGCTGCCGGAGCGGATGGTCCCGGCGTTATAGCCCACGAAGCCGCCCATATACAGGACGCTGCCCTGATAGGCGTGGGCTGTGACGGAGTAGCCCGCCGCAGCGCAGTTGTAGACGGTACCGTCATTGCGGCCTGCCAGAGCGCCAACATAGGCGGTACGCAGGCGCAGGATGCCCTGCAGGGTCACGGAGTAGTCCTGCTCCCCGGTGGTGAGTACCACATTCCGCAGGCTGCCCTGATTCAGGCCGAAGAGTCCGGCGTAGTCGCCGCCGTTGGGACTCTGGAGCGGCACAGCGGCGATGGGATAGGTGCCGCCGTCATAGATGTGGGTAAAGGGGACGACGGCACTGCTGCCGATGGGCTGCTGGCTGGTGACGGCGGCGCCGCTGCGGCCGTAGTTCGCCCAGTCGTAGCCGGAGTAGTCGATGCTGCGCTCCTGCTGGAGGGTGGTGTCCTTGGCCAGCAGGGGGCTGTACTGCTCGTAGTACAGACTCAGGTTATTCAGCTGCCGGGCCGTGCGGATGCCGATCTCGCTGGGGGCCTCCGGGGCCTCGGAGCCCTCCGATACCCAGCAGGTGAAATGGGGATTGAAGTAGTAGGTGGTGTCCTCCACCTGCACCCGGCGGTAGAAGTCCGTGGATACCTCGGTGGTGTTCACCAGTGTCCGGGGCAGGGGCAGCAGGTAGTAGCCCCCGCCCATGTCGATGGCGTTGGCACGGTACAGGGTAGAGGTGACCTCCCGGCCCCCCAGCGAATAGCGCACCGTCAGATCCTGCTCCGGCAGCGTGCTGTACACCATGCCGTATCCGTCGCCCGCCACCGTGCCGGTGGTTTTGACGGTGGACTTATTGGCGCCACGGAAGCCGTAGCTGCCGTCGGAATAGACCTCGTAGTACACCAGTGTACCGGCCTCGAACTGAGCCTGCCAGTCGCCGTGAGTGGGTCAGTCCCATCAGACGGGGATAGGAGTAAGCGCCCAAGCCCATGCCGTCCACCAGGTTATAGGCCACGGTGTCGCTGCCGCCGGTCTCAGCGGTGAAGGCGTCGTTGAGGTACTTTTCGATGGCGTCGGCCCGGCTGCGGCCGCTCCACTGCTCATAGTCGGCAAAGACCGTGCCGTCCATGTCGTGGTCGCCGTGGGACATATAGTAGGTGCTGGTGATATCGGGCTTGCCGGTGCTGACATCCGCAGGACGGGCAGTGGAATAGGTGAGCTTTTCCCCGCCGTTCAGCCGGGCGCTGGCGCTGTAACAGGTGTCGATGACGTCACCGTAGGACAGCTCACCGCCCACCAGACCCGCCATGACGTCGGCCTCCTGGAAGCCGGCGGTGTAGCAGTCCCGCAGGGTGATGTCCGCCGTGCCGATGCAGCTGCCGATGAGGCCGCCGGTGGTGCCGGAGGCGTAGAGATAGGAGTCAGCGTAGGAATGTTCCACATAGATGGTGCGGGTGCCGCTGATATAGCCCACCAGACCGCCGGCGTAGCGTCCGCCCTCCAGCACGGAGGAGGCGAAGCTGTTGCGGATGGTGAGATCATAGCCGCAGCGACCTACCAAACCACCGGCGGTGGCGCCGCTGATCCAGATATCCTGCTCACTTTTGCTGCTGAGCTTGTCACGGGTGGGGCTCAGGTAGACCTGACAGCCCTCAATGGTGGTGCCGCCCCGGAGGGAGCCAGCCAGACCGCCGGCATTGCCGCCGGCGCTGATCTGGGCTCCGCACAGACGGATGTTTCGCAAGGTGCCCCGGAAGCTCTCGAACAGGCCGCCGTCACCGTCGGTATCCACCGGCAGCTCATAGATCACAGGGTGATAGGACTGGGTGCCTACGGCGACGGTGCTGTCGTAATAGGCGAGGTTCTCGTTATAGATGGGGGTGAACTTCCGACCCGGATAGCAGCTGTCCCAGCCGTCGTCCATGCCGGTGTTGACGAACTGGATATCCTGCTCCTGCAGCGCCCGTGTGATGGCGGTGGGCAGACCGGAGCCCTCGTCCAGATTTTGCAGATGCCGGGCATAGGTGACCACGGCGGTGGTGCCGCCGTCCCGCACCTCGGCAAAGAGACTGTTGGTGGTGAGCTTGCCGGTGACGGAGTCCACCAGACGGCTGTCGCTCTCCACCTCCACCTTCAGGGTCAGGTCGGAGCCGGGGGTCAGCTGCCGGAAGCGGCGCTGCTGGGAGAAGCGCTTGCCCTCCGTCAGGTCGTCCAGCACCATGGTGACGGTATAGGTGCGGTAAGAGACGTTGACTTCGGAGCCGGTGAGCTCCATCCGCCCGGTGGAGTGGCCCTGTGCGTCCGTCACCGTCACATAGAAGTGCAGGGGGTCACGGGGCGTGTCACAGGTGACCTTCAGCAGCAGACGCTCCTTGTTGATGATCTCCATCTTGGGGGTCAGCTTGCCGGTGTCCTCGCTCTGGACGCTGTCGCCGCCGTAGTAGCCCACGGTAGCCCCCTCCTGCACCCGGCGATCCCGTGAGCGCAGGGGGTTGAAGGCGTCGAAGCTGTACTGCATAGGCTTTTCGCTGTAAAACACGGCGTAAACACTGCCGCTGCCGGGGTCATACTCGATGACCCAGTTGGCGTCCCACAGCTCCGCCTCCACCTGCTCACGGGGCAGGATGCTCCCGGCGGCGGAGGTGTCGGTGCTTTTGGCGGCGGAGGTGACGTAGTACAGAGTACTGGTGGTGTATTTATCCTGCTCGGCGTCCCAGGGGATGTTGTTCAGGGCCGTGGCCCGGTCCTTGCCGTACTCGTCGCTGCGGCCGCTGGCCTGCAGCTGAGAGAGCCGGTTCTGAGCCGCCAGATAGATGGTCTCCGCCTTGGAATCCAGCTCCGTCTGGCGGATATTGCGCTGGTGGCGGCTGATGGGGATCATGGCCAGCGCCAGCAGGATGATGAGGATGGCCAGTGCCAGCAACACCTCCGTCAGCGTGAAGCCCCGTCTATTCCGTTGTAGTTTTCTCTCAGTCATAGAAAAAGCTCCCCGCCCCACGGCGTGTTCTCAGGGCATGATCTCGAAGTAGGTGATGACCAGCGTGGTCTCCACAGTGCCGCTGTTGCGGCCCTCGGTATAGGTGTTCATATTCATATCGGAGATCTGGCTGATGTTCTCGCTGGAGCACAGCCGATCCACGATCTGCCGGGCCTGCGCATAGGTGGAGGTCCGGAAGGTCATGACGATGGGCCGCAGCATGATATAGTCCTGCTGCACGGTGCCCGCAGAGCAGTCCAGCGAATAGTCCAGCGTGTCGCTCATGATCTCGTGGAGCTCGATCATCAGCTTGCCGCTGTTGTCGTACTGGGGGATGGTGCGCTTCTCGCCCGCCGCCTTGATCTCTTCGATGGCCTTCTGCATCTTCTGCATCTGGGCCATTTTCCCATGATTGGCGTCCAGCTCCGTCTGCTCGGCCTCCCTGTTCAGCCGATAGCTGGAGATCTGATCGTTGATGGGGATGAGGATCAGCTTACAGTAGCCCGCCACCAGCACCACCACGATCAGCACCAGCAGCAGGGTCTTTTCCCGTCTTGTCAATTCCCGGTTCATTTGTCTGCCTCCTCTGCGCTGCGTAGGGTGATGCGGACGGTGAAGTCCAGAATGGTGGAGACGTTGCCGTCCTCCGTGGAGGCCAGATTCAGCTCCACATTGCTGACGATGGGGGACTGCTGGATCACGTCAAACATCCGGGAGATCTGATCCAGACTCATGCCGGACATGGCCACTATCATCTTGTTGCCGGATACCTGCAGCGATACCAGCCGTCCACGGGACAGCATCTCCTGCTCCAGCAGATCCAGCGCCTTCTGACGGTCCACCAGAGTGCCGTTGTCCTCGCTGCCGTCGGTGGCCCACTCCATGGAGTAGGTGCGGTATTCCATCAGCAGACGGTCGTAGCCCTTCAGCAGCTCCTGCATCTGGGTATACTCCGTGTGAACGGCGGCGTAGGCGGCCTGCGCCGCATCCAGCCGGCGGTACTGGTCGATGACACCGAACTTGGCCACGCAGCCCGCCAGAATGACGATGGCCAGACAGCCCACCAGCAGGGTCAGACGGGGATTGCCCTTCTGTTCCCGCATATTCAGATTGATGCCCTGCTTATGAGGGCATTTGAGGGTCTTGCGACCGGCCTCCGAAGGCCCCTTTTTCATCTTTTCTGCCATTATCGCAGGCCCCCCTTGATGCCAAGATCCACGCCGCCGATGGCCCGCAGGTACATCCACGGCTCCTCGGTAGTCATCCGCTGGCCCAGCAGCTCGGCGGAGGTGTGCAGCGTCATGCCGGTGGTATCGGCGATGGTGTCGTACAGCGGCTGAATGGCGCTGCCGCCGCCGCACAGGCACAGCTGCGTCAGCTCCCGCTCCCGGTTGTTGTAGTTGAAGAAATTCACGGCCTTCACCACCTCCACGGCGATGCGGCCATACAGCTCACGGGCCTGCTCCGACTCCAGCACATGGTTGTAGTTCTGGCGCACATACTCGTGAGCCACGTGGACGTCCACGCTGCACTGATCGGCCACCAGATGCTCCAGATCGGACATCCCCACCTCGATCTCCCGGCGGCTGGCGAAGTGGCCGCCCCGGTAGATATACAGGAAGGTGGCGCTGTGGCCCAGATTTACCACGCACAGGTCACGGCCCTCCTGCCGGGTGCGGCGGTAGTAGGCCTGCAGCACGGCGCTGTACGCGCACTCGCTGGGGGTCAGCACCCGCAGGCGGAAGCCCGCCCGGCGCAGCATGGCCCGATAGCTCTCCACGGTGCTTTTCAGGGCGGCGCAGGCCAGCAGATTCATCTCCGTGGGCTGGCCGGACTCGTCCCGCAGCACCTCCCGCATGGAATAGTCGAAGAAGTACTTGTTCTTCTCCTCCGTCAGATAGTCCCGGAACTCATAGGGCAGGTTATACAGCAGCTGCTGTTCCGTCATGGCGGGCATCACCAGCTCACGGGTGAACACCTCCGTGGAGGGCAGCACCAGCGCCGCATGGGTCAGGGGGATGCCGTTACTTTTGGCCATCTGGCGCAGGAAGTCCGCCATGGCGTCCATGGACAAAATCCTCGAACCGGAGACCATGTTGTCCGGCAGCTCCGCCGTGACGGCCTTTTTCAGGTCCGCACCGGCGAAATATACCAGCTTGACGCTGCTCTCACCGATGTCAAAGCCAACGATCTTTTCCAAAATGCTCGTCCTCACTTTCAAGAATTACAGCAGCCCCAGATACCAATCGATGATCTGTTGGCCGCACAGCGCCGTCAGCCAAGCGCCAAGGGCGATGCTGGGCCCCACGGGATGGCCTCGCCGCCGCCCCGTTTTTTTGCAGGAGTCCCCACACGATGCCGATGACGCAGGCCGCCACCAGACACAGAAGGTTCCGCTTCCAGCCCAGAAACAGCCCCGTCAGGAACAGGAGCTTGATGTCGCCGCCGCCCATGGCCTCACGGCCCAGCAGCTTCTCCATCCCCAGCACCAGAAGCAGTACGCCCCCCGCCACCGCCAGACCGCCGATGGCGCCGTCCAGCGCCCGCCGGAGCGGCTGGGGGTCGAAGAAAAGAGTGGTGATAAATAGCACAACGCCGACCGCTATGAAACGGTCGGGGATGATGTACCCCTCCAAATCCGCAAAGGAGCAGGCCAGCAGGATGCCGGCCACACACCAGCCTTCAAGGGCTTGGAGCGAAATATCATAATGCAGCAGCAGCGTCACGAACACCAGCGCCGAGACGGCCTCGGACAGAACGTGACGCCGGGAGAGCTTGGCCCCGCAGTAGCGGCAGCGCCCGTGGGCAGCCAGATAGCTGACCACCGGGATCAGATCCCGCACCGCCAGCACATGACCGCAGGCGTCGCAGTGGGACCGGCCACGCAGCACGCTCTCCCCATGGACGATGCGCCAGGCTGCACAGTTCAGAAAGCTGCCCATGCACGCACCCAGCAGGGCGGCCAGCAGGCAGCAGTAAACAGTTAGGAAGGGATCGGCATACAGCATGGGAAGGCTCTCCTTTAGATGGGACTGTCCTCACGGAGCGGGGAGGGACGCCAACCCACGGCCATCCCCGCCCGATGAGAGACGGGTCGCCCCGCACCGGCCCGGTCGGGCCGGTGCGGGAGGTGTTGCGTGTGAATGTGACAAGCGGAAATTAGTGAATATCGGGCGTACCCAGCGTCCAGGTGAAGGTCTTGCTGTCGGCATTGGCGGCATCGGTCAGCTTAGAAGCGGTGTAGGTGATGGTGCCGTTGGTGACGGTCAGCTTGTCAGGATAGTTCAGGGTCAGGGTATCGTTACCAGTGGGACCCTTCAGGAAGGCGTCCTTGTCGGCGGGAGCCTTGGTGTTCTCAGTGAGCATAGCGGTCTGCCACTCGGCATAGGTAGCACGGACATTGGCCACGTCAGCGGCCTCCTTGGACTTGGTCAGGGCGCCGTTGAACACGGGGATGGCGATGGCCACCAGCACAGCGATGATGGCGACGACGATCAGCATCTCCATCAGAGTGAAGCCCTTCTTGCTCTGCAGTTTCTTCAACATAGTTCTACATCTCCTATTATTTTTTCGCGGTTTTTATCTTGATCCGTACAGGGTTGTTATACGGATAGGATATGAATTTGGGTGCGGCGGCCTTACATTCCGCCGTAGAGGGTGAACAGCGGCAGATACACCGCCAGCAGCAGCACCACCACGATCACCGCCAGAGCGATGGTGATGATGGGCTCCAGCACCGACAGCAGGCGGGCGGTGGTGACCTCCACCTCGTTGTCAAAGTATTCACCGATGACGTCCAGCGTCTCCTCCAGCGAGCCGGACTGCTCGCCTACGCCCACCATCTCCGTCAGCATTTTGGGGAAGTACTCGATCTGGCCCATGCTCTCGGAAATGGTGCGGCCACGCTCCACCTTCTGCTTCACCTCCTGCACGGCCAGTGCGAAGGTGTAGTTGCTGATCACGTTTCCGGTCACATCCAAGGCCTTGGGGACCGGCAGGCCGGCCGTCAGCATGGTGGCCATGCTGTGGGCGAACTGTGCGGCGGCGCTGAGGCTGTGGAGCCGGTGGAGGGGGGCCTTGGTGAGGCTCCATGCGGCGATAGCTTCCGGCCCTGAACAGAGCGGCGGGCCACCATATAGGCGATGCCCAGCCCGGCGGCGATCAGCAGAAGCAGCCACCACCAGCCCACGAAGAAGTCACTGATGGCCAGCAGCACACGGGTGATGCCCGGCAGCTGGGTGTCCATCTCGGCAAAGACATCGTTGAAGGCCGGGACGGCCACGGCGATGATGATAATAAACACGACGATGGCCACCACAATGACCATGGCGGGGTAGGTCAGGGTGCTGACCACCTTGGCCTTGGTCTTGGCGGATTTATCATAGTACCGGTGCAGCCGCTGGAAGCACTCCTCCAGCGTGCCGGACTGTTCTCCGGCCCGGACCGTCTCGACGAAGGTCTTGGGCAGATAGGGAGCGTTGTTTTCAAAGCTCTGGGCCATGGAGTAGCCTGCGCCCACCTCCTCGGCCACCTTCTCCAGCATCTGGCGAATGTGGCGGTTCCTGGTCTGGGCCGCCACCATCTCCACACAGTGCTGAATGGACATACCTGCGGAGAGGATAATGGCGAACTGGGAGCAGATCAGAGCCAGCTCCTTTTCCTTGATCTTCAGGCCGATGGGGCGGTTGAAGATGCTCTCCTTCTTCTCCCGTACCTCCTCCAGCCGGGTGATAACGGCTACGGTCTCCCGCAGGCGGCTGGCGGCCTCGAACTCGTCATAGGCCCGGATGACGCCGGATACAGCCGTTCCGTCCTTGGTCTGGCCCTTGTAACGGTATGTGGTCATGGCGTGTCTCCGCTCCTTCCGTGCCGGGTTTTACGCAATTACTCGTCTACTGTGGTGTTGATGATGCGGGCGGCCTCCTCGGCGGAGGTGACGCCCTCCAGCACCAGCCGGCGGCAGCTCTCCCTCATGGAGCGGAAGCCGTTTTTGCGGGCCTCCTCCGTCAGCCGCTCCTCGTTGGCGCCCTCGCTGATGAGCCGCCGCAGGCGGCCGCTGAGCATCAGGATTTCGAGGCGGCCCGGCGGCCGGTATAGCCGGAGTGATGGCACTCCGGGCAGCCCTCGCCCTTATAGAAGGTGACATGGCTGTCCTCCGGCATCCCCAGCAGGGCCAGCTCCTCGGCAGAGGGCTGATAGCCCTTCTTGCAGTGGGGGCAGACCTTCCGCAGCAGACGCTGGCTCACCACGCCCCGCAGGGCGCTGGCCACCAGCCACGGCTCCACGCCCACGTCCTTGAGCCGGTATACGGCGGACACGGCGTCGTTGGTGTGCAGAGTGGAGAACACCAGATGGCCGGTGATGGCGGCCCGCATGGCGATGGAGGCCGTCTCGCCGTCCCGGATCTCACCCACGGAGATGATGTCCGGGTCCTGACGCAGGATGGCTCGCAGGCCGCTGGCGAAGGTCATGCCGGTCTTTTCGTTGATCTGGCACTGGCTGACGCCGGGGATGTGGTACTCCACCGGGTCCTCCAGCGTGACGATGTTGATCTCCTCACGGGACAGATCCCGGATCATGTTGCACATGGTGGTGGACTTACCGGAGCCTGTGGGACCCACCAGCAGAATGACGCCGCTGGTGTTTCGCAGCAGAGCGTTGTAGTTGTCAAGATCCTGTCCCTCCAGTCCCAGCTGGGATTTGCTGAGGGCCTGAGCGGACTTGTCCAGCAGACGCAGCACCATCTTCTCACCATACACCGTGGGCATGGAGGAGATACGCAGATCCAGACTGTGGCCCCGCACCGACTGGATGGCGTGGCCGTCCTGCGGGATCTTATGCTCGGCAATATTCATACCGCCCATGATTTTCAGGCGGGAGATCACGGTATTCTGCAGGTCGGCAGGCACCGTCAGGATGCGGCGGAGCAGACCGTCGATACGCATCCGCACCACCATCTCACCCTCCTGCGGCTCCAGATGGATGTCACTGGCCCGCTCGGCATAGGCCCGCTCGATGAGGGCGTTAACGAAGCGGATGGTGGGGGCGGACTCCTGCGGGTCCGCCGTGTCCTGCGCCATCTGGGCGGGGATGACATCGCTGCTGCTGCCGGCCTCTCGCTTCATCTCCTCGATGACCCGTGCCGTACCCTCGTTGCCGTACAGGCGGCTGATGGCCTGCTCCACGGCCTTGCGGGTGGCGATCATGGGGATGATGCGCTTACGGGAGGCGGTTTTGACCTCATCCTGAGCCACGAAGTCCAGAGGATCGCTCATGGCCAGATACAGGCTGTTGCGTACCAGCTTCACCGGCACCACACAGTATTTCTTGGCGATGTTCCGGGGGACATACTGGGCCAGCTCCACGGGGATGGAAATGGCCGTCAGGTCCACAAAGTCCACGCCCAGCTGCACACGCAGAGCGTCGATGAGCTGCGCCTCCGTGATGAAGCCGTTCTGGATCAATGCGTCGCCCAGCCGCTGCTTGGTCTCCTTCTGGAGCGCCAGAGCACGCTCCAGCTGCTGCTCTGTGATGGTCCCGGACGCCACCAGCAGATCGCCCAAGCGCATATAGGCCATTTCACTCACCTCCCGGTCGAAAGCCCGTCATGTACGGACAGGAATAAAACGCACAGCCTGCGTCGACGCATTCGACAATGTCGGATCCTGTACGTTTGAGGGCTATAATACACCCCAATTCCACGGCAAAGTCAACCGATTTTTCGTGATTTATTGAAAAATTCTCACAAATTCTCTATAAAAACGACATATTAGTCTGATATGAGAAAAGTATGAGAAAAATGTTGAAAACTGGTATTTTTTGACTGACCGAATGATAGAAATGACAAAATGGAGCCAGTACTTTTCTAAAAAGAAAAGAGGACAGCTGCAGGCTGCCCTCTTGCGGGTGAACTGTATTTCAATTAGCGAGATTTTAACGGGTCGGCAGATGCGGCTCCAGCCAGTGCCAGATGTCCTCATAGACCGTCTGGCGCATGGGGCCTTCATTGAGGATCTCGTGTCTCAGACCGGGATACAGCTTCACAGTCACATCCGACAGGCCCGCCTTGCGGAAGGCGGCGGCGGTGCGGCGGACGCCCTTACCCATATCGCCCACCGGGTCCCGGTCGCCGGAGATCAGCAGCACCGGCAGGCTGCTGTCCATGCGGGTCAGATTCTTGGGGTTCTGGTTGAAGGCGATGCCGTGGAGCATCTGGCGGAACAGCCCCACCGTGGCATCGGCGCCGCAGAGGGGGTCGGCAATGTAGCGATCCACGTTCTCAGAGTCCGCCGACAGCCAGTCATAGCCGGTGCGGTTGGGAGCAAAGGCCTTGTTGTAGCCGCCGAAGGCCAGATCGTTCACCAGCTTGCTGGCAGAGGAGGGTCCCTGTGCGGCGCAGACCACCTCCGCCACGGCACGGCCTCCGGTCAGCTTGGCCTGTGGCTGCCAGCCGGTGCCCATGAGGATGGCGGCCTGCAGGGTACCGGGGTAGCGGATCAGATAGCTGCGGGCCAGAAAGGAGCCCATGCTGTGGCCCATGAGGCACAGCGGCACACCGGGAAACTCCCGCCGCAACTGCTCGTGCAGCAGCTGGATATCCGCCACCACTGTCTCCCAAGGGGTGCCGTCGCCAAAGTAGACGGGGGTGCCGCCCTCCGGCAGAGAGCCGCCGTGGCCCAGATGGTCGTGGCCCACCACGGCGATCCCCTGCTCATTGAGGTAGCGGGCAAAGCCGTCGTAGCGGCCGATATGCTCGGCTACACCGTGGGAAATTTGCAGCACGGCACGAGGCGTTCCCTCTGGTAGCCACTGCATGGCGTGGAGCCGGGTCTTGCCGTCGCTGGAGAGAAAGGTGAACTCGGTGAGATTTGTCATGGAAATTTCATCCTTCCTATGGTAAAATAAGAATCATTCTATGGACAGTATATCACAAACTCACCAAAAAGAAAAGAGGAGACGGCTATGGCATCGTATATTCTGGCACTGGATCAGGGGACTACCAGCTCCCGTGCCATCGTATTTGACCGGGCGGGGCAGATCGCCGCCAAGGCCCAGCATCCCTTTCCCCAGATCTATCCGCAGGCAGGCTGGGTGGAGCACGACCCCATGACCATCTGGGACACGGAGCGTTTGGCGGCGGCGGAGGCCATCCGGGAGCTGCCGGAGGGCAGCATCGCCGGCATCGGCGTCACCAACCAGCGGGAGACCACCATCGTTTGGGACAAGGCCACCGGCCAGCCGGTGTATAACGCCATCGTCTGGCAGTGCCGCCGGACGGCGGAGCTGTGCGAGGAACTGAAACGGCAGGGACTGGAGGAGCGCATCGTCTCCACCACGGGACTGCTCATCGACGCCTATTTCTCCGGTACCAAGATTCGCTGGATCCTGGATAACGTTCCCGGCGCCCGGCAGCGGGCGGAACGGGGGGAGCTGCTGTTCGGCACGGTGGAGACGTGGCTCATCTGGAAGCTGACGGGGCAGCACGTCACCGACTATTCCAACGCCTCCCGCACCATGCTCTTTGATATCCACCGGCTGTGCTGGGATGAGGAGCTGTGTCGCCTGCTGCAGATCCCCGCCTGTATGCTGCCCCGGCCGGTGGAGAACAGCGCTGTTTACGGCACGGTGCAGCCGGGGATTCCCGGCTTGGAGACGCTGGCAGGTGTGCCGGTGTGCGCTGCCGCCGGCGACCAGCAGGCGGCCCTCTTCGGGCAGGCCTGCTTCCATCCCGGTGAGGCCAAGAATACCTACGGCACCGGCTGCTTTACCCTGATGAACGTGGGGGCGGAGCCGGTCCGCAGCCGGGCGGGACTGGTAAGCTCTGTGGCGTGGAGCGTAGGGGGCAGGACCACCTATGCACTGGAGGGCAGCGTCTTTAACGGCGGCAGCACCATCCAGTGGCTGCGGGACGAGCTGCGGCTGGTGGACTCCGCCCCGGAGTGCGACCGGCTGGCGGAATCCGTGGAAAGCTCCGGCGGCGTGGTGGTGGTTCCGGCCTTCACCGGGATGGGGGCGCCCTATTGGGATATGTACGCCCGTGGGGCCATTCTGGGCATCACCCGTGGCACGGGCCGGGCCCATATCGCCCGTGCGGTGCTGGAGTGCATCGCCTATCAGGTGACGGATCTGATGCTGGCCATGCGGCAGGATGCCGGGTGCGACATCACGGCCCTGCGGGCCGACGGCGGCGCCAGCGTGTCGGACATCCTCATGCAGATGCAGGCAGACCTGCTGCGGATCCCGGTGGACCGCCCCGCCATGGTGGAGACCACTGCCTTCGGCGCAGCATCGCTGGCGGGATTGGCCTGCGGCCTGTGGCGGGATACGGAGGAGCTGGCGGCCCTGCGGCGCAGCCAGCGGGTGTTCCTGCCCCAGCGGCCCCAGGCAGACTGCGACGATGAGTACCGTCTGTGGAAAAAGGCCGTCAGCCGGGCCTGTCATTGGGCGGAGTGACAGAGTGGCATGGACGAATACACATATATGGATACATAAGCTCATAACAAAGGAGGCCGGACAGAGTCCGGCCTCCTTTGTTATGAGAATCTGTAGGTTCACTGCCCCATCAACTGAGCTCGGACTGGCCGGTATACAGCTGATAGTACTTCCCCTTCTGGGCCAGCAGTGTCTCGTGGTTGCCCCGCTCGATGATCTGCCCCTGCTCCAGCACCAGAATGGCCTGTGCGTTGCGAACGGTGGACAGGCGGTGGGCAATGACGAACACTGTGCGGCCCTCCATCAGGGAGTCCATGCCCTGCTCGATGAGCTTCTCCGTGCGGGTATCGATGGAGGAGGTGGCCTCGTCTAGGATCAGCACCGGAGGATCGGACACGGCGGCCCGTGCAATGGCCAGCAGCTGGCGCTCACCCTGACTGAGACTGCCGAGGCCAC
>ENA-OQCO01000337-OQCO01000337.1-human-gut-metagenome-genome-assembly--contig:-NODE-337-length-26989-cov-1.497655_pt1 | contig 26989 bp, 31 predicted proteins | sample MGYA00242500_ERZ504582 | MGnify/ENA primary metagenome ERZ504582 (study PRJEB26092, sample SAMD00036346) | human gut metagenome | host: Homo sapiens | study: EMG produced TPA metagenomics assembly of... | reverse complement strand
TCGGCGCGGGCACCGGCCGGGTCGCGGAAGGCGGCGAGCTTCGCCACCGGGATGAGGCCCTCTTCCCGGAAGATAGCGGCCACTCTGGCCGGGTCCACGGTCACGCTGGCCGGACTGGCCGCAGCGGCGGGCACCTGAGACGCATACGTAGACCAGCGCCGGGTGGCGTCCTTCAGGGTCACGACGGCATATTTCACGCCCTGCGAGGCCAGCTGCTGCGCCGCAGCGCGGATGGAGGCCTCCTCCGTCAGGGCCGTGATGTCGGCCTCGGCCCAGCTGCCCTCCACGATGGCGGTGCCGTCCACAGCGGGCGTCACCACCTCTGGCTGCACCTCCGAAGAAGCGGCCGGTTCACTCGCCGCAGAGGACGCCGGGCTCTCCGCCACGGACGATGCGCTCGCGCTGGCGGGGGAGGAGGCGGAAAGGTCCCGGTTGCGCACCACGGTGTACCAGGTATGCGTTGCCCAGTCCAGCACATGGGGAGCTGCCAGCCAGGCCGCGCCCAGCATCACGAGGACCAGCACGGCGATGCCGATTCCCTTTTTTACCCGCATCTCGCGGCTGTAGAAGCTGCGCCGATAGCGCTTGACCTTCTGGCGTTTCGGATATTTTGCCATAATCAACCACCCTCCCTTGGGGTCTTTTACAAGATCACAGAATGGCCGGTAAAGCCATAGATGGCCAGTGCCAGCACCCCGATGTAGATCAGCGTGACGGGCAGGCCGCGGAATGCCTCCGGGATGGCCCGGCTGCGCAGACGGTTCTGTGCTTCCGTCACCAGCATGACGGCCAGCAGATAGCCCAGGCCGCTGCCCAGGCCGAAGCCGAGGGATTGTTCCAGCGTGAAGCTCTGGGTGCGCTCGACCAGCACTGTGCCCAGCACACCGCTGTTGACGGCGGCCACGGGCAGGATGCGGATGAGCTGGCCGCTGCGGGGGCCTTTTGCCAGCTTGAGGACCAGCAGCTCAAACAGACAGACCGCCGCGATGCAGGTCAGATACATCACCGGGCGCAGCTGGGCGCGGTTGGGCAGCGGGGCAATGAAGCTGCCCGCAAAATAGACCAGCGGAGCCACCAGCACCTGCGTGATGCAGAGCATCAGGCAAACCACCAGCTGCTCGTCCGCTCGTCGCCGACGAGCTGGACCAGCCGGGACACGCCCAGGCTGCGGGTGAAAACGGCGTTCTGGGCAAAGATGGCCAGAACGGCATAGCTGAAGAAGACGCCTACCAGGTGCAGCACGTCGCTCATTGTTCTGCCTCCTTCCGGTTCTCCTGCGGATGCACGGCCAGATAGCCGCGTGCCTCACTTTTCAGGTATTTCTGCCGCCTGCGGGCCAGTGCGCGCCAGATGGCGCACACCACGCCCAGCACAATGAAGCCGCCCGCCGGCATCCCGGCCATGGGCAGGACGGAGCGGCTGAGCGGGATGCCGAACACGCTGCCGAGGGCCAGCCACTCGCGCACACAGCCCAATAGCAGCAGGATGAGCGCATAGCCCAGCGTGATGCGCAGACCTTTGGAAACAGCCTTGTGCATCGTTTCCTGCACACGGCCGAAGCGGTAGGTCAGCAGCGGCTCCACCACCAGCAGAGCAGGTAGATGCCCAGCACCAGCAGATCGGTGCCGAAGAGGGCGTTCAGGATGGGATACACCGCCAGATACACCACGGCGGCGCTGCCGCTGTAGACAAAGGCGCGGGGCAGCAGCTTCTTTTCCAGCTCTTCGGGGGCCGGGCGCTCGTCCCGCAGGGGGCACAGACGGCTGAGCAGGCAGGCCAGCATCCGCGAGGGCGTCAGCAGCAGGGCCACGGCCACCGCCAGCATCACGGCGTTTCTGCCGCTGGTGGCCAGCACCACCAGCGGGGCCAGGCCCATGCCCTGCATGACGACCGGGTTGTTTTTGAAGACGCGGTCATGGTGTGCGAACTTTTCGGGGTCGCGGGTGATCATTTCTGCAACATGACGTTTCATTCCGCATCCTCCTTCCAGCCCAGCAGACGGTACAGGCGGGTCTCGGTGCGGTCCAGCCAGCCGGAAATGCTGTTGACCGTGAGCAGTGCAAAGCAGACCCCGGTATCGTAGACGCCAAAGTAGCGGAAGCCCATGGTCGCGGCACCCACCAGCACACCGTACAAAATGCGGCCGATGCGGTGATGAGCACAGGTATAGGGCTCGTTCAGCAGGAAGACCGCGCTGAACAGCATCGCGCCGGTCAGCAGCTCATCCCGCACACACTGCAAACGGGGGAGCAGGCTGGCCACAAAGGAAGTGTCCAGCAGGCCCACCTGCCGGGGGAACAGAAACGCGATGAGGGCGCTCGTCACCAGAAAGCTGACGGCTGCGCTCAGGCGGGTATCCTTCTGATACCACAGGAACAGCCCGCAGGCCAGAATGACCAGGGCCGCACCGGTGCCCATGGGGGCAGCATACTCGCCCAGCACCAGCGAGATCGGGCTGAGGTTCAGGATGCCGCCGCTGCGCAGGGTCCGGGAAATGGTATCCGACACCGGCACAGCCGACGCATCCCACAGGGGGATGGCGGTATACGGCTGGGGGTACTGGAACACCTGTTCCGGCCAGGACACCGCCGCGATGACGTAGCCCACCGCCGCCGGGTGGAACGGGTAGCTGCCGTAGCCGCCGAAGACCTCCTTGCCGATAAAGACACCGGCCAGGACCGCCGCGATAAGGACGTACCAGTCCACCGTGGCGGGCATGAGCAGCGCGATGAGGAGCGCGAAGCTCTCGCTGGAAAAATCGTTGGACTGGTAGACGCGCCGGCGCAGCAGTGAGACCAGACGGTCGCACAGATTGCCGGTGAGCACCGCCGCGCCGCAGAGCAGCAGCGGCCGCAGCCCGTAGAAGTAGCAGGACATGCACAGCAGCGGGACGGCCATCCAGCAGACATGCCGGTAGTAGCGGCCCGTCCGGGTCAGTTCCCGCTGCTGCGCCCGGATCAAAGTTTCATCCATGGCTCAGCACCTCTCACAGCGCAGCCAGACGGCGCACAGCCGCCGCCGGGTCTGCCGCACCAAAGACGGCACTGCCCGCCACCAGGATGTCCGCGCCGGCCTCCACGCAGAGCGGGGCCGTGGCGTCGTCCACGCCGCCGTCCACTTCCAGCAGGAAGTGGGCGCTCCGTCTGGCCCGCTCTTCGCGCAGCCAGCGCAGCTTTTCCAGCGCCGAGGGCATGAACTTCTGCCCGCCGAAGCCCGGCTCCACGCTCATGACCAGAACGAGATCCAGCTGGTCCAGATACGGGGCCAGCGCCTCCGGGGCCGTGCCCGGCTTGATGGTCAGGCCGACCTTGCACCCCTGCGCCTTGATGGCGTCGACGGTCTGCTGGATATCGTCCTCACATTCCAGATGGAAATTCTGCAGCGTGGCCCCCGCCTTTGCAAACGGCTCGGCATAAGCCAGCGGGTGGCTGATCATCAGGTGCACATCGTAGAACGCCGCAGGCATCCCCTTGTGCAGGCTCTTCAGCACCGGCACACCAAAGCTGATGTTGGGCACGAAATGGCCGTCCATCACATCGTAGTGCAGCATCTGCGCCCCGGCGTCCAGCACCATCCGGCAGTCTGCGCCCAGCTTCGTGAAATCGGCTGAAAGGATCGAAGGACTTACAATCGTCATGTTCGTTTGTACTCTCCGTTATTTTTTCAAAAAGTTTTGCCATGCGTCCTGTTTTTGTGTTCCGTACAGGGACAGAATTCAGGGTAGACATAGCTATTCTTAGTTTACATGAAAACGCAGAAAAAATCAAATCCGCAGCCGTGTTTTTCACGGAAAAGTCGCAAAAATCCCTTTTGCAGCCCACATCATGCAAAAAACAGCCAAACCGTTCCACACTACGGAACAGCCTGGCTGTGCAGGATTCAGTTGACCGGCTTCATGCTGGCGGGGTCTTCCACCGGCACCGGACGGCCCGCTTCGTCGGGCAGACGCTTGATCTCGCCGGGGTTGGGCGGGCAGGTGGGCAGGGTGAACACGAACCGGCACCACTCGCCCTGCTTGCTCTCGACCCGGATCTGGCCGCCGGACAGGTTGACCAGCACCTTGCAGATGTTCAGGCCCAGACCTGCGCCGCGGGCGTGGAGGCCGCGGGAGCGGTCTTCCTTATAAAAGCGCTGGAACACATAGGGCAGCGCCTCCGGGCTGATGCCCTGGCCGGAGTTCCAGATGGAGACCTCCACCTCCGGGCCCAGCTTCTCGACGTGGAACCGGATGGTCCCGCCCGCCGGGGTGAACTTGATGGCATTGTCCAGAAGGTTATACGCCACCTGATGAATGAGGTCGGGGTCGGCATAGACCAGAACTTTTTCGTCCATGGTCAGGCCCTCCAGCTCGATCATGCCATCGTTGATCCGCTGTTCCGCCGAGAGCGCCACGCCGGTCAGGGTCTCCCAGATGTTGAACATCCGGGCGTTCACCTGATACTCGCCGCTTTCCAGTTTGGACAGGTCCAGCATGTTCTGGATGAGCCGGGCCAGACGGCCGGTCTCCTCGCTGACCAGCTGCAAATAATGGTTCTGCATGTCGGGCGGGATGGTGCCGTCCAGAATGCCGTCGATGAAGCCCTTGATGGTGGTCATCGGGGTGCGCAGCTCGTGGGCGATGTTGCCCATGAACTGACCGCGCGAATTGTCGTTGGACTGGATGTTTTCGGCCATCTGGTTGAAGGTGTGGGCCAGATCCACGACCTCGCCTTCCCCCTCGACCCCCTCAACGCGGACCGAGAGATCCCCTCCGCCGAACCGCTGCGCGGCCTCGGTGATCTTTTGCAGCGGGTCGGTGAGCCGCCGCATCAGGACGCTTGTCAGCACACTGGCGCAGAGCAGCATGATGCAGGCCGAGAAGAAGAAGTTCGACCAGAACTCCTCCTTGAAATCGGTCAGCCGTGCACCGGACGAGCACAGGAAGAGATAGCCGCTGCAAACGCCGTTGTCGTCCATCATTTTTCGCACGGAAACGTAGCTTTTTTCGGTCAGGACGCCATCCAGCGTGCTCAGGACATGGTAGGGCTTCTCATCCCCCACCCTGGCCATCAGGGCTTGCGGCACGGCATCCTCCGCCAGCTGCGTCGGGTTGGAGGTGATGAGGACATGGCCGTCCTCATCGGTCAGGAACAGATAGCTTCGGCGCTCTCGCCGATGATCTCCAGCTTGGTGCTCAGCGCGTCCAATTCCTCGCCCTTGGGCAGGGCCGCCTGCTGGACCACGTAGTCTGCCGCCCGCCGGGTGACCTCGGCCACGCTGTCCAGCGCTTCGTACCGCTCCTGCGCAAAGTAGCGGTTGAACAGGACCCACTCCGAGCAGCCCATCACCGCCGTGCCCAGCACCAGAAGGGTCGCCACCACCGAAAAGAAGGTGACGGAAATACTTTTGCGCATTACTGACGCACCTCGAACTTATAGCCCACGCCCCAGACGGTCTTGAGTTCCCACTTGTCGGAGGCACCGGCCAGTTTCTCGCGCAGGCGCTTGACATGGACGTCGATGGTGCGGCTGTCGCCGTAGTATTCGAAGCCCCATACCTCGTCCAGCAGCTGGTCGCGGGTGTAGACGCGGTTCGGGTGGGAGGCCAGGCAGTTGAGCAGCTCCAGCTCCTTGGGGGGAGCCTCCACCACCTTGCCCTTGACCCGCAGCTCATAGCTGTTCATATCCAGGCGGAGGTTGTCGAACTCGATGACGCCCTCGGTGCTCTCGGCCGCCGCCGTGCTGGTCTGGCAGCGGCGCAGCACCGCCTTGATGCGGGCCACGACTTCTTTTGCATCAAAGGGCTTGACCATGTAGTCGTCCGCGCCCAGTTCCAGGCCCAGCACCTTGTCAAAGGTCTCGCCCTTGGCCGTGAGCATCATCACCGGCGTGTTGCCCAGCTTGCGGATGCGGCGGCAGACTTCCAGACCGTCCATCCTGGGCATCATCACATCCAGCAGGACCATGTCCGGCTTGACCTGATTGAACTTTTCCAGACCTTCCTCGCCGTCGTTGGCGATGGTGACCTGATAGCCCTCCTTGGTCAGATAGAGCCGCAGCAGCTCGCAGATATTGACGTCGTCATCCACGACAAGGATCTTTTCGTTTGCCATGAGTGTTCCTCCTGTATCCATGTAGCGTTCTTAAAAATCGTCCCACAGCCTGGGACGGGTGTTTCCAAAGAGTCCCTATCTTCTATTATACGGAACAGTTATGACAAAATAAAGAAGGTTTTGTATGATTTTTGGGATTTGGGTGGAGGAAGGCCTGCGACTCCCTTCTCTTCTGCATATCACAATCAATGGACCATGATGTTCCCTCAACGCGCCGGGGCCATATCGGCAAGATCATTATTTTCATCCGTCAGTTCATTTGCTTTCTTGCCGATAAAATGGTATAATCATCTCATGGGAGGTGTTCAGATGGACTATCAATCTGTCGCTGATACGGCAAAAGCATGGAATCTTTCCGAGCGCACGGTCCGTAACTACTGTGCTTCCGGCAAGATTCCGGGGGCAGTTCTTACCGGCAAGACATGGAACATTCCGCAGGACGCAAAACGTCCAGAGCGCATCAACAAAAAGCAGCAAGCGCCCCGCGCCCTGCTCGATATTTTGCAGGACGAGATGACCGGACACGTGAAAGGCGGGATCTACCACAAAATTCAGATCGATCTCACCTACAATTCCAACCACATTGAGGGAAGCCGTCTGACCCACGACCAGACGCGGTATATCTACGAAACCAATACCATCGGCATGGAACATGGTGTCGTCAACGTCGATGATGTGGTGGAAACCGCCAATCATTTCAAGTGCATCGATCTGATCATCCGGGATGCCAAGAAGCCCATCCGCGAAGCACTGATCAAAAAGCTGCACTTTACACTGAAAAGCGGCACCAGCGATTCCCGCAAAGACTGGTTTGCTGTTGGCGAATATAAAAAACTCCCGAACGAGGTCGGCGGCAGAAGCACCACCGCCCCCGAACTGGTTGCCCCGCAGATGAAAGAACTTTTAGCCGCATACGGCAGCTCCTCTCAAAAAAGCTTGGAGGATCTGTTGGAATTTCACTATGCCTTTGAATCCATCCATCCGTTTCAGGATGGAAACGGACGGGTCGGGCGGCTTCTTCTCTTCAAAGAGTGTCTGCGGAACAACATCGTGCCGTTCATTATCACGGATGACCTCAAGATGTTCTACTACCGCGGTCTCCATGAGTGGAAGTCGGAACGCGGTTACCTGCTGGATACCTGCTTAACCGCACAAGATCAGTTCAAATCTGTCATGGAGTACTTCAGGATCCCCTATTGACACGATGGCCGGTGGATGATGAGGTCCTTCTCAACGTGCAAGGAGCACATCTCACATAACATCGTGCATCCTGTTGTCTCTTCCTGGCAACAGAATATGCGTTTTCCTCTATCCGGCCCACACGGCCAGCTAAGGCATCTCTGCGGAGATGTCTTTTTTGTTGCAGAAACTCCTCTTGCGCACTCTTCCGTAAGCAGGCAGGGCGCTTGTGCGACCTGACAGAAAATGGATTTCCGCAAACTGGTTGTGTTCTCCGTTGCTCTGGCCCATGGATTGTGGTATAATGGATTGATTATAATAGGAAAGGTATCGCAGAATGAGAGTTTTGGGCATCGACCCTGGGTATGCCATCGTGGGATGGGGCGTTGTGGACTATGCAGGCAACCGGTTTGCGCCGGTGGATTTCGGCGCGGTGTGCACCGATGCCGGGGTGCCGTTCGAGCGGCGGCTGGATGAGGTGTATGTCGGCATCCGGGAGGTCATCGAGCAGACACAGCCGGAGGTGCTGGCCATCGAAAAGCTGTTCTACCAGCACAACCAGACCACTGTCATCGGCGTGGCCGAGGCACGCGGCGTCATCCTGCTGGCGGCGGCGCAGGCGGGCCTGCCCATCTACGAGTACACCCCCATGCAGGTGAAACAGGCCGTCACCGGCTACGGCAAGGCCGTGAAGAAACAGGTGCAGGAGATGACCCGCATCCTGCTGCATCTGCCTGCGATCCCCAAACCGGACGACACCGCCGATGCTCTGGCGATGGCCATCACGTTCTGCCACACCAACGGCAACCAGCTCAACCGGTTCCGCCGCCAGGGCGTAGGGCCGATCTGAAGCGGAAGCTTTTAGAATGAGGGCAGCGCACTGCATTTGCCGGGCCTGCCCGACCTGCCAAAGGCTCCCCTGACAGGGGAGCTGGCAGCGCGAATGCGCTGACTGAGAGGTTTTATGATTTACTGTCTGACTGGAAAGATCATCAAAAAGACGCTGAACGCCGTGGTGCTCAGCTGCGGCGGCGTGGGCTACTTTGCCCAGTGCCCGGCCAGCGTGGCCGGTGCGCTGCCCGGTGTGGGGAAGGACGCCACCATCTACACCGTGATGAGCGTGACCGAGAACGACGTCAGCCTGTACGGCTTCGCCACCGAGGAGCAACAGGCCTGCTTCGAGATGCTGACGGCGGTATCGGGTGTCGGCCCCAAGGTCGGCCTTGCCATCCTGAGCGTCATGGAGCCGGACCGGGGTGGCGCTGGCCATCTCGGCGGGCGACCACAAGGCGTTCAAGGCCGCGTCCGGCGTCGGCCCCAAACTGGCCCAGCGCATCGTGCTGGAACTGAAGGACAAGGTGGCCAAGGGCTTCGTGGAGGGCATCAATCTGGAAGATGTGGCCGGTGCTGCGGCCGACACGCCCGCTGCCCAGGGGGCCGGGCAGGCCATTGCGGCGTTGGTGTCGCTGGGCTACAGCCAGAGCGAAGCCGCTTTGGCCGTCTCCAAGATCGACGGCACCTTGCCCGTGGAAGAGATCATCAAGCTGGCCCTGCGGGGCATGGCAGGCAGGAGGTAATCCATGCAGGACGAAACCGCGCTCTATGGCGCAAAAATGATGCAGCCGGGCCTGACCACGGCGGACAACGAGGAAAACAGCCTCCGTCCCCCAGCATCTGGAAGACTACATCGGTCAGGACAAGGTCAAACAGAACCTGAAGATCTATCTGGAAGCGGCCAAGCGCCGCGGCGAGCCGATGGATCACATTCTGCTCTACGGCCCGCCGGGCCTGGGCAAAACGACGCTGGCGGGCATCATCGCCAACGAGATGGGGGTCCAGATCCGCATCACGAGCGGCCCCGCCATCGAGAAGCCCGGCGATCTGGCCGCCCTGCTGACCAACCTGCAGGAGGGCGACGTGCTCTTCATCGACGAGATCCACCGCCTGTCCCGGCAGGTGGAAGAGGTGCTCTATCCGGCGCTGGAAGACTATGCGCTGGACATCATGATCGGCAAGGGTCCCAGCGCCCAGAGCATCCGCATCAACCTGCCCCGCTTCACGCTGGTGGGTGCCACCACCCGTGCGGGCCAGATCACCGGCCCCCTGCGGGACCGCTTCGGTGTGCTGCTCAAGCTGGAGCTGTACAGCCCTGACGAGCTGAGCCGCATCATCCAGCGCTCGGCGGGCATCCTGGATCAGCCCATCACCCCGGAGGGCGCCTACGAGCTGGCCAAGTGCAGCCGGGGCACGCCCCGTGTGGCGAACCGCTTCCTCAAGCGTGTCCGCGACTTCGCCACCGTGCTGGGCGACGGCATCATCGACCGGGATGTTTCCCTGATGAGCCTCAAACGGATGGACGTGGATGCGCTGGGTCTGGATGAGCTGGACCGCAGCCTGCTCCGCGCCATCATCGAGATGTACAACGGCGGCCCGGTGGGTCTGGAAACGCTGGCGGCAGCGCTCGGCGAAGAGGCCGTCACGCTGGAAGACCTCTGTGAGCCCTATCTGATGCAGATGGGGTTCCTGACCCGCACACCGCGCGGCCGCTGCGCCACCCGGCTCGCCTACGAACACCTTGGCCTGAAGGCCCCGGAGAGTGCCTCCCCGGAGGACAACGGCCAGCAGAGCCTGTTTTAAGAGGAAAGGAGGACGCTTATGCGCCCCGCAGATACATGGAAAGATTATGAGCTGCTGGATGCCACCGGCGGCAACCGTCTGGAGCGCTGGGGCGAGAGCGCTGCTCGTCCGCCCCGACCCGCAGGTGGTCTGGAAGACGCCGCAGCAGAGCCCGCTCTGGGCCAGGGCGGATGCCATCTACCACCGCTCCAATCAGGGCGGCGGCGAGTGGGAGTACCGCCGCCGTCTGCCCGAAAAGTGGAAGATCTCCTGCGGCGAGGGGGAGGACAAGCTGACCCTCATCGTCAGCCCCACCGGATTCAAGCACACGGGCGTGTTCCCGGAGCAGGCCGTCAACTGGGCCTGGTATGCGAAGAAGATCCGCGCGGCGGGCCGGCCCATCAAAGTGCTGAACCTGTTCGGCTACACCGGCGGCGCTACGCTGGCCTGTGCGGCGGCGGGAGCCACCGTCTGCCATGTGGATGCCTCCAAGGGCATCGTGGCCTGGGGCAAGGACAACGCCGCCGCCAGCGGTCTGGCCGACAAGCCCATCCGCTGGCTGGTGGACGACTGCGCCAAGTTCGTCGCCCGCGAGAAGCGGCGCGGCAACACCTACGACGGCATCATCATGGACCCGCCGAGCTATGGCCGCGGCCCCGGCGGCGAGATCTGGAAGCTGGAAGACTGCATCTACGACCTCGTCAGCCAGTGCGAAGAAGTGCTGAGCGACAAGCCGCTCTTCTTTGCCGTCAACAGCTACACCACCGGCCTGTCGCCCGCCGTCATGGAGTATATGCTCCACACGACGCTGGTGCCCCGCTTTGGCGGCAAGACCAGCTGCGATGAGATCGGCCTGCCGGTCTCGGCCACCGGCGGCGTCGTGCCCTGCGGCGCGACCGCGATCTGGGAAGAATAAAAGGTTGTACAAAGACTCACCTTTTTGCAAAAAAGACATCGTATCGAATGGGGTACAGCCTTTTGAGAAGGCGCACCACCGGAAAGAGAAACACAAATGGAAGAAACGATCCTGACAGCGAATGCGCTGAAATTCCGCTACGACCCGGAGCAGCCGACCTACGCCCTGAACGGCGTGTCGGTGGGGGTCCGCCGCGGCGAGTTCGTGGCCGTTCTGGGTGCGAACGGCTGCGGCAAATCCACCCTCGCAAAGCACTTCAATGCCATCCTCCTGCCCGAAAGCGGCACCGTGCTGGTGGAGGGGATGGACACCAGAGACGAAGAGAAGATCTATGACATCCGCCAGAAGGTGGGCATGGTGTTCCAAAGCCCGGACAATCAGATCGTGGCCACCGTGGTGGAAGAAGACGTTGCCTTTGCGCTGGAGAACCTCGGCGTCCCGCCCGAAGAGATGCGCCGTCGCGTGGACGATGCCATGAAGATGGCGGGCATCTACGAGTACCGCGAGCGCGCCCCGCACAACCTTTCCGGCGGCCAGAAACAGCGCGTCGCCATTGCGGGCGTCGTCGCCATGCGGCCCGACTGCCTCACTCCTCGACGAAGCCACCGCCATGCTGGACCCGCGCGGCCGCGAGCAGGTGATGCAGACCATCCACCGCCTGAACAAGGATCTGGGCATCACGGTCGTCGCCATCACCCATTATATGGAAGAGGCCGCGCAGGCCGACCGCGTCCTGGTCATGAGCCAGGGCCATGTGGTGATGGAGGGCACCCCGAAAGAGGTGTTCAGCCAGACCGAGAAGGTCCGCGCCCTGCGGCTGGATGTGCCCCAGGCGGCGGAACTGCGGGACGAGCTGGTCAAGGCCGGCATCCCCATGCCGGAAGGCATCATCGACACCGGCGAATGCGCACAGGCTCTCTATGAGCTGCTGCAGTAAAGGAGGGCGGACGCAATGGGAAGCATCATCAAAGTCGAACATCTGAGCTATGTGTATAACCCCGGCATGCCCAACGCCGTCACCGCGCTGGACGATGTGAGCTTCGAGGTGGAAGAGGGCGATTTCGTCGGCATCATCGGTGCCACCGGTTCCGGCAAGAGCACCCTCATCACCCACATGAACGGCCTGAACAAGCCCACCAGCGGCAAGATCTTCATCGATGGCCGCGACCTGTGGGCCGAGCCGGAAAAGATCCGGGACTTCCGGTTCCTGACGGGGCTGGTGTTCCAGTATCCGGAATATCAGCTCTTTGAGGAGACCTGCTACAAAGACATCGCCTTCGGCCCCAAGAACATGGGGCTGGACGAGGCCGAGATCGACCGCCGCGTCCACGAGGCCGCCAGCTTTGTCGGCCTGGACGAGGCCCTGCTGGAGCGCAGCCCCTTTGAGCTGTCCGGTGGCCAGAAGCGCCGCGTGGCGGTGGCGGGCGTCATGGCATGAAGCCCCGCATCCTCGTGTTGGACGAGCCTGCCGCCGGTCTGGACCCCGAGGCCGGGACGAGATCCTGTCCGAAGTCAAGAACTACCACAAGAAGACCGGCACCACCGTGCTGCTGGTCTCCCACAGCATGGAGGACATCGCCAAGTACGCCGACCGGGTGCTGGTCATGTCCAACAAGAAGATCGCGATGTACGACACCGTGGAGCAGGTCTTCGCCCGTGCGCCGGAGCTGCTCGCACTGGGGCTGTCGGTGCCGCAGGTGACGAAGATCTTCCTCAAGCTGCGGGAGATGGGCGTGGATGTCCCGGCGGACGTGTACACCGTGCCCTATGCCGTCAAGATGATCCTGGAAGCCAAACAGCGGCGGGATGCGGGCGAGAGCCTCGTCCTGCCCCGTGAACAGAGCCGGAAAGGGGGCGTGTCCGAATGCTGAGAGACATCACCATCGGCCAGCATTTTCCGGGCAGCAGCCTGGTACACAGATTTGACCCCCGGCTCAAGCTGGTGCTGACCATCGCTTATATCATCCTGCTGTTCGCCGCGTCCAACCCGCTGGGTCTGACGCTGTCCATCCTCTTCCTCGTGGCGATGTATGCCGTGGCGAAGATCCCCTTCAAGCTGATCTTGAAGAGCCTGAAGCCCATCCTGCCCATCATCCTTTTTACGGCTGTGCTGAACCTCTTCTTCGTCTCCGGCGAGGGCGACCCGCTGGTGCAGTTCTGGATCTTCAAGATCTACGCCGAGGGCGTCCGCTACGCCGTGCTGATGGCCGTCCGTGTCATGGCCCTCATCGCAGGCACCAGCCTGCTGACCTACACCACCAGCCCCATCGTGCTGACGGATGCCATCGAGCAGCTGCTCAAGCCGCTGGGCAGGCTGCACTTCCCGGTGCACGAGCTTGCCATGATGATGAGCATCGCCCTCCGCTTCATCCCGACCCTCATCGAGGAGACGGATAAGATCATGAACGCCCAGAAGGCCCGTGGTGCCATGCTGGACAGCGGCACCATGACCGAGCGGATCAAGGCGCTGGTGCCGGTGCTCATCCCGCTGTTCATCTCGGCGTTCCGCCGCGCCGACGAGCTGGCTATGGCCATGGAGTGCCGCTGCTACCGCGGCGGCGATGGCCGCACCCGCCTGAAGGTGCTGCGCTGCACCCGGCAGGATTACATCGACCTTGCCGTCTGCATCGTCTGCTTTGCGCTCATCCTGTCCTCGCGGCTGGTGTTCCCGAATTTCTAACCACTCCCTCAGTCTGCGTTGCAGACTGCTCCCTCTGGGAGGGAGCCTGAATGCGCGACGGTCGGCAAAGCCTCCCTCAACGAGGGAGGTGGCATCGCGCAGCGATGACGGAAGGAGTATCTATGAATTTTTTACTCACTTTAGCCTACGACGGCACGAATTACTGCGGATTTCAGGTGCAGCCCAATGGGCGGAGCGTGGCCCAGACGTTTCAGGACGGTCTGGAAGCTGTGCTGGGCATCCGGCCCGACATCAAGGGCTGCAGCCGCACCGACGCGGGGGTCCATGCGCTGGGCTTTGCATTGAACTTCCACGCCGACACCCGCATCCCGCCGGAAAAGCTGCCGCTGGCACTCAACCAACATCTGCCGCCGGATATCCGGGTGCTGTCGGCCCGCATCGTGCCGGAGGATTTCCACGCCCGGTATGCCGCCCACACCAAGACCTACCTTTACCGCATCCACAACAGCCCCATCGACTCGCCTTTCGACGCGAAGTACTACACCCGCGTCCCCCGGCGGCTGGATGAGACCAAGATGCAGCAGGCAGCGCAGAAGTTTGTGGGAACGCACGATTTTCTCGCCCTCTGTGCGGCGGGCAGCTCGGCAGCGGCCCACGGCGACACCGTCCGCACCATTACGGATTGCAGCGTTGTGCGGAACGGCGACGACCTGGAGATCACCGTGACGGCAGACGGCTACTTATATAATATGGTGCGCATCCTGGCGGGGACCCTGTGCGAGGCCGGTGCCGGGCGGCTGGACCCGGACGCCGTGCCGGGCATCCTAGCCAGCCGGGACCGCAGCCTGGCCGGGCCGACCCTGCCCGCGCAGGGCTTGTTCCTGAAATGCGTAGATTACAAGGGAGAGGGCGAAGCGAATGCGTAAGATTTCCCGCGGCCGTTCGGAAAACGACGAGCCGCTCTCGGCGGGGCGTGTCGAATATCTGGAGCAGGCCCGCCAGCGGGTGCGCACCGGCGCATCCGGCGGACGGCCGTCCTGCTGGTGCTGCTGACGGCGGTGGTGCTGTTTGCCACCGGCGTGGTGGGCAGCTCGGTGACGATGGCAAAGGACTTCATCGACACGGCCCGCATCGCGCTGCTGCCCGGTTCCGGCTGGCCGCAGCAGACCGGCGTTTCCGAGGTGATGCAGGTGGAGCCGCTGACCGGCAGCTTTGTGGAGCTGGGCAAGGAGAGCTGCGTCGTCTACTCCCGCAGCGGCAAAAAGCTGAACAGCATCCAGAGCGGCTACGCCCGCCCGGCTCTGGCCGCAGGCCGGAACCGCTTTGTGCTCTACAACCGGTCCGGCAATGAGCTGCGGGTGGAGAGCCGCACCCAGAATCTCTATACCAAACAGATGGAAAACAGCATCTTCCTCTGCGCGGTAGCCGACAACGGCAATCTGGCCGTGGTCACAGAAGACATCAGCGCCATGGCGAAGCTTCTGGTCTACAACGCCAACATGGAAGAAGTGCTGCGCTGGAGCATGAGCTCCAACGACGGCACCCCGCTGCGGATGGCCTTCTCGCCCGACAGCCGGAAGCTGGCGGCGGCCGCCGTCACAGCCAGCGGCGGCCAGATGATGACGAACCTTTACCTCATCAATCTGGCATCGGGGGACCCTGTGAGCATCGCGAACCAGAGCGGTGTGCCCCAGTGGCTGGGCTGGACCTCGGCGTCTACTCTCCTGGCCGTGTACGACACCCGCGTCGTGCTCTACAACGCGGGCGGCGGCGAGCGCGCAGCCTATGAGTTCGCCGGGAACACCCTGAAGGACGTCTCGGTGGATGCAGCGGGCAATATCGCCCTGCTGCTGGGGTCCGGCCAGCTGCATCAGACCGTGCTGCTGGACAAAAACCTGAACGTCCAGTTCAGCGGCTCGGTGGCATCGGCCAACGCCATCGTCCGGGCGGGCAGCCTGTTCTATCTGCTGTCCGACAGCGGGGTGGAGTGCTGCACTGTCTCCGGGGAGCGGCAGTGGAGCCAGACCCTTGCGGCCAAGCCCCAGGCACTTCTGGCCGACGCCAAGGAGCTGCTGCTGTTCAGCGGCAATACGGCGCAGGTGCTGGAGCCGCCGCAGGAGTAAGGGCTTTGGAGCGAGGGGAGAATGCGATTTGATTGGCACTCTGCGGCAGAAAGTAACAAGGATCATGTTGTATGTTCAAGAATCCGTCATTTATTTTTGATATCCTATGTACAGTGGTCTGGCTCGTTCTGGCCATCCGCTACGCCCACAAGGGCTTTCTGGCGGGGGTCGTGCAGCTGACGGGCAATCTCATCAGCCTGTTCGGGGCCCGGCAGTTTTCCGGCTGGGCCGCCGGGCAGGTGTTCGAGCGGTTCTTTGCCGGCAGCTTCCGGGACCAGATCGCCGCCAGCATCTCGGCAGACGGGGCCGTCAGCCTCTCCGGCATCGCGGCCCGGTACGCGGGATTTCTGCCGGAGAGCTTCCGGGCTTCCATCGTAGAGGCCTGCGAGCGCTCCATCTCCGCCGTGCTCAACGACAACGCCGTCCTTCTGGCCGACGTCATCGTCCAGAAGGTGCTGGCCCCGCTGCTGACGCCGGTGATCTCGCTGGTGCTGTTCTTCGTGGCATTCGCCCTGCTGCGGATGCTCGTCAGCCTGCTGGTCACGGTGCTGGGGCTGGTGAACAAGCTGCCCGTCATCGGCACTGTCAACCGCGGGCTGGGCTATACGGTGGGCGCACTGGCCAGCCTGGTGGACATCTATCTGGTGCTCTGCGTGGTCTGGGCCATCATCGTCATTACCGGCGGCAATCTCACGGTGCTCAACGACACCGTGATGAGCAGCAGCCTTTACTATAAAGCATTCAATTTGTTCAACCCGTTCCTGTAAACGGGTGGGACCTGAAGGAGGAACTATGGTCTGCATTCGATGCCAAAAGCGTCCGGCCATCATCTTCGTCCAGCGGATGGAGAATGGCCAGATGAAAAACGAGGGGTACTGCCTGCATTGTGCCCGCGAGCTGCACATCAAGCCGGTGGAGGATCTGATGAAGCAGTTCGGCATGTCGGACGAGGACATGGACAACATGGAAGACCGGATGGAAAACATGATGCAGGAGCTGGGCGACGGCTCCGGCAATCCGTTCTCCATGATGATGAACATGGGGCAGCCGCAGAGCGGCGAGGATGGGGACGAAGACCTCATGCCCGGCTCCAGTGCAACGTTCCCGCTGAGCATGAACGGCGGGGAGCAGGACGCTCCCAAGGGGGACAAAAAGCCCGGCAAGAGCGGCAAAAAACCGCCCCGCCGCAAATTTCTGGACACCTACTGCGAGAACCTGACCCGCAAGGCGCGGGAGGGCCGGCTGGACGACATCATCGGCCGCGACCGTGAGATCTACCGCACCATCCAGATCCTGAGCCGCCGCCAGAAGAACAACCCCTGCCTCATCGGCGAAGCCGGTGTCGGCAAGACTGCCATCGCGGAAGGCATCGCCGAGCGCATCGCCAGAGGCGAGGTGCCCGCCGGGCTGAAGGATAAGGAGATCTACCTGCTGGACCTGACCAGCCTTGTGGCAGGCACGCAGTTCCGCGGCCAGTTCGAGCAGCGGGTCAAGGGCCTGCTGAGCGAGGTCAAGGCAGCCGGAAACGTCATCCTGTTCATCGACGAGATTCACACCATCACCTCGGCCGGTGAGAGCGAGGGTGCCATGAACGCGGGCAACATCCTGAAGCCGGCCCTCTCCCGCGGCGAGATCCAGGTCATCGGTGCCACGACCTTCAACGAGTACCGCAAGTATATCGAGAAGGATCAGGCCTTGGAGCGCCGCTTCCAGCCCGTGCGGGTGGAGGAGCCCAGCGTCTCCGATACGCTGGCCGTAATGAACGGCATCAAGCACTACTACGAGGAGCACCACCATGTGCAGGTGCCCGCCGATGTGCTGAGCGCAGCCGTCACCCTGAGCGAACGGTACATCACCGACCGCTACCTGCCCGATAAGGCCATCGACCTGCTGGACGAGGCCTGCGCCTGCTGCAATCTGGCCCACCCGGTCATCTCGGAGTACCTCGAAATGCAGAAGGAGCTGGATGCCCTCCGGCAAGAAGAAGCCGAGATGGAGAACGCCGACGTCAACGAGCCCATCGACTATGAGCGGGTGGCTGAGCGGAAGACCCGGATGGCCCAGCTGGAGAGCGAGCTGCCCGCAAAGCAGGCCGCTGCCAGCGCGATCCAGGTGACCATGGACGATGTGGCCAAGGTCATCGAGCTGTGGACCGGCATCCCCGCCGTGAAGATCCGGGAGACCGAGTACGCCAAGCTCGCCAGCCTGGAAAGCGAACTGAAAAAGAAGATCATCGGGCAGGACGAGGCCGTCCATCTGGTGGCACAGGCCGTCAAGCGCAGCCGCGCCGACCTGTCCGGCCGCCGCCGCCCCGCCAGCTTCATCTTTGTCGGCCCCACCGGCGTCGGCAAGACCGAGCTGGTCAAGCAGCTGGCCAGCCAGCTCTTCGACGGGCCGGACCCGCTCATCCGCCTCGATATGAGCGAATATATGGAAAAATATGCGGTGTCCCGCATGATCGGTTCGCCTCCGGGCTATGTCGGCTACGAGGAGGCCGGTCAGCTGACCGAAAAGGTCCGCCGCCGCCCTTACAGCGTCGTACTGTTCGACGAAATCGAAAAAGCCCACCCCGACGTCATGAACATCCTGCTCCAGATCCTGGACGAGGGCAAGATCAACGACGCCCAGGGCCGGACGGTCGATTTCTCCAACACCGTCATCTGCATGACCTCCAACGCGGGCAGCAGCGACCAGTCCACCGCCGGTCTGGGCTTCAACAAGAGCCAGGACCAGCTCAGCGAGGAGAAGAGCCGCAAGGCCCTGAGCCAGTTCCTCCGCCCGGAATTTCTGGGCCGCGTGGACGAGGTCATCACCTTCAGACCGCTGGGGCAGAAGACGCTGGAAGGCATCGCCGCCCTCATGCTGGACGAATACAAGCCCAGCATGGAGGCCAAGGGCATCCGGTACAGCTACACCCCGGCAGCCCTCCATGCGCTGGTCGTCAAAAGCCAGGGCGGCAAATTCGGTGCGCGCGACCTGCGCCGCGTCATCCGCAAGGCCGTGGAGGACCCCGCCGCCGAGAAGATCATCGACGGGCACCCTCGCTTCGGGCAGCAGCCTGACCGTGGACGCCGAGAACGACGAGATCGTTCTGCGATAAGCGTATAAGATGAAACAGCCGCCGTGCAGTTTTTCACTGCACGGCGGCTGTTGTTGTTTGATCGGCGGCTCAGTCGTGCTCGCCGGTATAGATCTGGATATAGCGGGGAGCATGTTTTTCCTGCACAAAGAGCAATGCGCAGGTCAGTGCGGCAGCTAAGAACGTGAACACAGCAAGCAGAGCTTTGAGAACTTTCATCGTTTGATCCTCCTTGGCGGGTATGGCATCCGTGGAGCAAGACCAGCTCCACAGAAGTTATTATAGGTAGTATATCATATTCGATGCCGAAACGCAAACGTCCGTATTTTGGAAGAACGTTACAAAAATGTCAATGGTTAGTCTCGTCTAATTGTCAAAACAGGCAAAGAAAATTCAGGAATTTGCATCATTTTGGCTCAGTTGTCGTTGAACTTCGGGATGCAACATGATACAATAAACGTGTCAAGCAGCTGCCGTCCCTGGCCCCCGTGCGCCCGCACGAAAGCCGGGGAAGGCAATTCAAGCAGAATGGGGGATTTAATTCCATGTTGAACAAGCTGAAACGTGCGGCGCTTGGCGCGCATACGCCGCATGACAAAGCAACTGCTGCAAGCAAACCAGTCCCGATGCCTCTGCCCGCGCAGGTACGCATCCTGATGAGCCAGCACATCGGCGCCCCGGCGAAAGCCCTGGTCAAAAAGGGCGACGAAGTGTTTGTCGGCACCAAGATCGGTGAAGCAGGCGGTTTTGTCTCTGCAAATATCCACTCCAGTGTTTCCGGCACCGTGGCTGCCGTGGAACCATTCCGTCTGTCCAACGGCCGGATGTGCGACTCCGTCGTCATCAAGACCGATGGCAAGCAGACCGTTGACCCCGCCGTCAAGGCCCCGGAAGTGACCGATAAGGCCAGCTTCCTGGCAGCCGTGCGTGCGTGCGGCCTGGTCGGTCTGGGCGGCGCAGGCTTCCCGACCGACGTCAAGCTCCAGCCCAAGCCTCCGGTGGATACCCTGCTCATCAACGCTTCCGAGTGCGAAGTGTGGCTGACCAGCGATACGCAGGAGATGCTGAACTGCAGCGATGATATCATCCGCGGCATCGAGGCCGTGCTGAAGTACGTCGGCATCCCGAAGTGCGTCATCGGCATCGAGAACAACAAGCCGGAGTGCATCGACCTGCTGTGCCAGAAGACCAAGGACAAGCCTGCGATCGAGGTCAAGCCGCTGCCCAGCGTCTACGGCACCGGTGCCGAGCTGATCCTGATCGAGAAGTGCCTGGGCCGCGAGGTCCCGCACGGCGGTCTGCCCGCTGACGCAGGCGCCATCGTCATGAACGTGACCAGCGTCTCCACCCTGGGCAAGTATCTGGCAACCGGTATGCCGGTGGTCAGCCGCTGCATCACCGTGGACGGCGATGCCTGCGCAAAGCCCCAGAACCTGATTGTCCCCGTGGGCACTGCCTATGAGGATGTGCTGAACGCTGCCGGTGTCAAGGGCGGCGTCAAGCTGGCAAGGTGGTCGCCGGCGGTGCATGATGGGCCCCGCTGTCGAGAACCTGAGCTACCCCACCACCAAGACCACTTCCGGCCTCATCATGCTGAGCGACACCGCTGCACAGCCTGCACCGGTCTCTCCCTGCATCCGCTGCGGCCGCTGCGTCGAGTATTGCCCGATGGGTCTGGAGCCGGTGGAAGTCAATCAGGCTTACGCCGCCCGCGATGTTCAGGAGCTGGGCAAGCTGCATGTGGATTACTGCTTCAACTGCGGCTCCTGCTCGTTCGTCTGCCCGGCAAAGCGTCCCTGCACCCAGATGATGGGTCTGGCAAAGGCGTTCTACCTTGGTGAAATCAAAAAAGGAGGCAATAAGTAATGGATACTCGGCTTATTGTTTCGGCCTCCCCGCACCTGCGCTCGGAGGAGACGACCACCAGCCTGATGGCCAACGTGATCGTCGCCCTGACCCCCTGCGTGGTCGCCTCTGCAATCATTTTCGGCTGGCGTGCCCTGCTGGTCACGGCGGTGTCCGTCGTGGCCTGTGTGGCCTTTGAGTGGCTGTACTGCAAGCTGCTCAAGAAGCCCAACCCCATCGGCGACCTGTCCGCAGTCGTCACCGGCATCATCCTGGCGCTGAACGTGCCCGTTGGTATGCCTCTGGGCCAGCTCATCGTTGGTGACCTGGTGGCCATCGTGGTGGTCAAGCAGCTGTTCGGCGGCATTGGCATGAACTTTGCCAACCCCGCACTGGTCGGCCGTATCGTGCTGTTCATCAGCTTTGCCGGTTCGATGAACAAGTGGGTCTACCCCGACGCAGCGGTGGACCAGCTGTCCAGCGCGACCCCGCTGGCCGTGGCAGATACCTCCAAGCTGAGCCTGCTGGACCTGTTCATGGGTGTGCACGGTGGTGTTCTGGGTGAGACCTGCGCTCTGGCCATCGTGCTGGGCCTGATCTATCTGGTGGCCACCAAGACCATCAGCATCGCCATCCCCGCTTCTTACATCGGCAGCATGTTCGTCTTCTACCTCATCTCCACCGGCAGCCTGCACGGCGCTCTGGTCGGCATCCTGTCCGGCGGCCTGATGTTCGGTGCCGTCTTCATGGCGACCGACTATGTCACCAGCCCCTTCACCCTGAAGGGCAAGCTGATCTACGGCCTGTGCCTGGCATCGTCACCTTCGCCATCCGTCAGTGGGGCAGCTACGCCGAGGGCGTTTCCTTCGCTCTGCTGTTCATGAACCTGTGGGTCCCCTTCATCAACGACTGGACCCGTCAGACTCCTTATGGCTATGTCAAGCCTGCCAAGAAAGCAAAGGAGGGTGCTGGCAAATGAGTAAGAATTCTACCTGGGAGAGCACCGTCAAGCCGGTCGTCGTCCTGAGCGTCATCGCTCTGATCGTCAGCCTGCTGCTTGCACTGGTGAACTCCTTTACGGCTCCCATCATTGAGGAGAACCTGAAGGCTGCGACTCTGGCAGCCTACGTGGATGTCATGCCCACCGTTTCCAGCGCATCCGACCTGGACGAGGTGACCGACTTCAGCACCGAGAACGTGACGGGCGTGGTCAAGGCCACCGATGGCAGCATCGCCATCAAGGCAGAGGAAAAGGGCTTCGACGGCGGCATCCTGTCCGTCATCATGGGCTTTGATACCAATGGCACCGTCACCGGCATCTGGGTGGACGCTTCGACTCAGACCAAGGGCATCGGCAGCAATGTCGCAACGGACAGCTTCCTGGCGCAGTTCGACGGCATGGACGGCACCCAGAACATCACCCTGGGCCAGGGCTACGACGCTTACAGCGGCGCTACGATCTCTTCCAAGGCTCTGTTTGCTGCCATCAATGACTGCATCAACTGCTACAATGAGCTGGCATAAAGGAGGTTGGTAAGAAATGGCAAACGAAAACAAGTCCAAGGTAAGCATCCTTACCAACGGCATCATCAAAGAGAACCCCGTTCTGCGTCTGGTCCTGGGCACCTGCTCGTGCCTGGCCGTTACCACGGCTGTTTCCAGCGCACTGGGCATGGGCGCGGCCTTCACCTTCGTGCTGGTCTGCTCCAACATCCTGATCTCGCTGCTGCGCAACGTGATCCCCGCAAAGGTCCATCTGCCCTGCTACATCGTCATCATCGCAGGCTTCGTGACCATCGTTCAGATGGTGATGCACGCCTACATGGAGAGCCTGTACACCGCACTGGGCGTCTTCCTGCCCCTGATCGTCGTCAACTGCATCATCCTCGGCCGTGCCGAGATGTTCGCCTGCAAGAACAGCGTGGTCGATTCCGCTCTGGACGGCATCGGCATGGGCATCGGCTACACCCTGACCGTCACCCTGATGGCCTCCATCCGCGAGATCCTGGGCAGCGGCACCTGGCTGGGCTTCACCGTCCTGCCGGAGAGCATGGCCAAGATGAGCATCATGACCCAGGCCCCCGGCGCATTCTTCTGCTACGGTGTCCTGATGGCCGGCTGCATCTGGCTGGAAGGCAAGCTGGACGCCCGCATTGAGCGCAAGAGCTGCTGTGACCTTGACAATCTGAAGAAGGAGGCGGAATAAGATGCTCGTTAAACTCGCTGCGATCTTCTTCAGCATGATCCTGGTCAACAACTACGTGCTGGTGAAGTTCTATGGCATCTGCCCGTTCCTGGGCGTTTCCAAAAAGCTGGACTCCTCGCTGGGCATGTCCGGTGCTGTTATCTTCGTCATGCTGGTGGCAACGGCTGTCACCTTCCCGCTGCAGATCTTCATTCTGGACCCCGCTGGCCTGAGCTACCTGCAGACCATCGTCTTCATCCTGGTCATCGCCGTTCTGGTCCAGTTCATCGAGATCTTCCTGAAAAAGTACGTTGTCGCTCTGTACAACTCTCTGGGCGTTTACCTGCCCCTGATCACCACCAACTGCTGCGTGCTGGCTGTCACCATCCTGGTCGTGGACGACTACGGTGCTGACGTTGCCACCCTGGGCTTTGCAGCCGCCTACGTTGAGGCTCTGGTCTGCGCTGTGGGCGCAGGCGTCGGCTTCATGCTGGCCATGGTCATGTTCAGCGGTGTGCGCAAGCGCGTGGAAGCCTGCGATCCCCCGGCACCCTTCAAGGGCCTGCCCATCACGCTGATCGCAGCGGCCATCACCAGCCTGTCCTTCATGGGCTTTGGCGGTCTGGTCGAGAACCTGTTCAACGTGACGCTGTAAAGGAGGAAACAGAACTATGAATATTGCATCGGCTGTTATCCTCTGCACCATCGTGGGCGCGGTGGGCGCGATCATTCTGGTCGCTGCCGCCAAGTTCATGGCCGTGGAGGAAGATCCCCGCATTGAAGAAGTTGCCTCCTGTCTGGCTGGCGCAAACTGCGGCGGCTGCGGCTACGCAGGCTGCGCAGACTACGCCAAGGCCGTCGTCATGGACGGCGTAGCCTGCGACAAGTGCGCACCCGGCGGCCCCAAGGCTGCTGCTGCCATCGCCAAGATCATGGGCGGTGAGGCCAGTGCGGTCGAAAAGAAGGCTGTGGTCCAGTGCCAGGGCAATTCTGAGCACTGCAAGCCCAGCTATGATTACACCGGCATCCAGAGCTGCGCTGCGGCTGCGGCTCTGTACGGCGGCCCCAAGACCTGCACCTTCGCCTGTATCGGTCTGGGCGACTGCACCAAGGTCTGTAAGTTCGACGCCATCCACATCGTGGACGGCGTGGCAAAGGTGGACAAGGACAAGTGCACCGGCTGCGGTGCCTGCGCCAACATCTGCCCCAAGAAGGTCATCATGATCGACGCTGGCGGCCCCCGCAAGCCGGTGGTCATGTGCTCCAACCAGGACAAGGGCCCTGTTGCCATGAAGGCCTGCACCACTTCCTGCATCGCCTGCGGCATGTGTGAGCGCACCTGTAAGTTCGACGCCATCCATGTTGTGGACGGCGTGGCCCGTGTGGACTACGACAAGTGCAAGGGCTGCGGTATGTGCGCCCAGAAGTGCCCGAAGAAGATCATCCTCTTCCCGCTGAAGGACTATCCGTATCCCCTCGTGAAGCCCGCAGCACCTGCGGCTGCAAAGCCCGCTGAGGCTCCCAAGGCTGAGTAACGCAACCGTGATAAACAAACAAAAGCTGGACTGCAAACGCAGTCCAGCTTTTGTTGTTTTCTTTCTTCGCAGACGTTGCAGGATGCGGGGTGTGTTACTTCCCGCAGCTCTCGCAATGCTCGCAGTCCTCTTCCAGCTTGCCGACGATGGGTTCCGGGTCGATGCCCTGACGGCGGTAGTAGTCGGCCAGAGCAGCCTTGACGGCCTGCTCGGCCAGGACCGAGCAGTGGACCTTGATGGGAGGCAGACCTTCCAGAGCTTCCACAACGGCCTTGTTGGTCAGCTTGAGGGCCTCTTCGATGGTCTTGCCCTTGATGAGGTCGGTGGCCATGCTGCTGGTGGCGATGGCGGCACCGCAGCCGAAGGTGAGGAACTTGACATCGACGATGACGTTGTTCTCGATCTTCAGGTACATGCGCATGATGTCGCCGCACTTGGGGTTGCCGACCTCGCCCACGCCGTTGGCGTCGGGGATCTCACCGACATTGTGCGGATTTGCGAAATGCTCCATGACCTTTGCACTATACATACTTGCCATTTTTACTGCTCTCCCTTCAGGCTGAACTGACGGGCCTTGTTCTGGCCCTGCAGCCACATACAACTCATTGCGCGGCGGCGGGGGATGACCTCCTCCAGCACGTCACACAGATACTCTGCTTCTTCCATGGTATTCTGCGGGCCAAACGTGAACCGCATGGAACCGTGGCCGATCTCTTCCGGCACACCGATGCTCAGCAGAACATGGCTGGGGTCCAGGCTGTCCGAGTTGCAGGCAGAACCGGTCGAAGCACAGATGTTGTGCATATCCAGGTCCAGCAGAATGGTCTCGCCCTCCAGGCCGGGGAAGCTGATGTTCACGTTGCCGGGCAGGCGGTGCTCCAGACCGCCGTTCAGGCGGGCTTCGGGGATGTTCTTCAGGATGCGGTTGATGACGTAGTCCCGCAGCTGCTGCTCGTGGGCCATCCGCTCTTCCAGATTGGCCGTGGCCATCTCCAGCGCCTTGCCCATACCGGCGATGCCGGCGACGTTCTCAGTACCGGCGCGGTGGCGGGCCTCCTGGCTGCCGCCGTCGATGAGGTTCTGGGGCCAGATGCCCTTCTTGCAGTACAGTGCGCCCATGCCCTTGGGGCCGTTGAACTTGTGAGCGCTCATGGACAGCATATCCACGCCCAGCTCCTTGACGTCCACAGGGATGGAACCCACAGCCTGCACCGCATCGGTGTGCATCCAGACGCCGTGCTTGTGGGCGATCTCCGCGATCTCCTTGATGGGCTGGATGGTGCCGATCTCGTTGTTGGCCATCATGATGCTGACCAGCGCGGTATCGGGGCGGATCGCAGCCTCGACATCCTCCGGGCGGATGTAGCCCTCGGCGGTGGGTTTGATATAGGTGACTTCAAAGCCCATGCGCTCCAGAGAAGCCATGCTGTGCATGATGGCATGGTGCTCAAAAGCGCTGGTGATGAGGTGCTTCTTGTTCTGGCGCGCCTTGGTGAAGGCGGTGCCCTTTACAGCCCAGTTGTCGGCCTCTGAGCCGCAGCCGGTGAAGAAGATCTCGGCCGGGGCAGCGTTGATGGCCTTGGCCACCTGTGCACGGCCGGTATCCACAAACTCTTTTGCTTCGTAGCCGACGCTGTAATGGCTGCTGGGGTTGCCGCAGGCACCGCTCAGTGCCTCGGTCATCACAGCCAGCACTTCGGGAGCGCAGGCCGTGGTCGCAGCGTTGTCCAGATAGACAACTTTTTCAGAAATTTCCATAGGGATCCTGTCCTTTCCTCGGATAACATCGGGCCAGTTTCCGCCCGAATGAATACTTCCGCTCTCTATTTATACCCTAGTATTCCCACTATGTCAATATGAATTGCAGAAATTCCGGATTTTTTTACAATTCAGCCTTTTCCTTTGCCGGTCAGCCTGCCCAGCAGCACCTTCCAGCGGGGGTAGCCCCAGCGCTTGTCTTCCTCAAAATCATCTGCCAGCTTCCACGGAAATTTCGAGCCATCGAAGTAGAGGTTTCCGGCTTCGTCCACGCGGTCCAGTTTTTTGGGCAGATACGCCTCGTCGTAGTAGCTCTTCCGGCGGTCGGGCAGCACCCAGTGCAGGGTGCCGTCCTCGTCCATGCCGGACGCCCAGACGCCGAACACGAAGGTCGCAGCCTCGCCGTAGCAGTGCTGCTCAAAGCGGATGGCACCGTCGTAGTAGAATTTGATGACCTCCAGCGTACCGGACTCCTTTTTGCCGTCCCGGCCCAGCGTGGGGCGGTAGTCCTGCTGATACCGGCAGCCGCAATGGGCTCCGGCAAACTTTTTCGGGTCGAACGCCATAAGTGCACATCCTTTCTTTTGCACAAAACTCCCTCCGTCATCGCTGTGCGCTGCCACCTCCCTCTAGGAGGGGAGGCTTACCGCACGGGACAGGCCCCATCTCAGAGGGGGCTGTCGAGCGCCAGCGAGACTGAGAGGGTTTTTTCCTTTAAAAATGCCCCTCAAAATCGCCCTCGATCTCATACGGCCAGCTCAGGATGCCGCCGAGATCACGCAGGCCGGTGTAGCCCTGCGCTTCCAGCTTCTGTGCGGCATCGGCACTGCGGCGGCCGGTGCGGCAGTAGATCAGCCACTGGGCATTTTGTCCGGCATGACCTCCTCCGCACGGGTCAGCACGTCACCCAGGGGCAGCAGCTTTGCGCCGGGGATATGCCCCACGGCAAATTCGTCCGGCTCCCGGACATCCACGGCCTGCGCCTTGCCTGCATCCAGCAGGCGGATGGCTTCGGCCGGAG
>ENA-OQCO01000336-OQCO01000336.1-human-gut-metagenome-genome-assembly--contig:-NODE-336-length-27016-cov-1.603146_pt1 | contig 27016 bp, 25 predicted proteins | sample MGYA00242500_ERZ504582 | MGnify/ENA primary metagenome ERZ504582 (study PRJEB26092, sample SAMD00036346) | human gut metagenome | host: Homo sapiens | study: EMG produced TPA metagenomics assembly of... | reverse complement strand
GCGTATTTATGTTTTGGTAGCTGGATGGCTGAGGAAGGAATCGACCTTAGACGTGAGATAAATAAAACGGTTCAGAAGCACGGCTGGCCCATTCTTATGATGAATTCCTCGGAAATGACGCTCGAGGATATATTCCTTAAAATCACAATGGGCGAAGGAGTTCCGGATCAGTTGAAAAAGCTTCAGGAAGCAAGGCCCTATGAAAATGAATCTGAAAGCGGAGGTAATAACTGATGGGCGCTATATTCAGGCGCGAGCTTGGTTCATTTTTTACATCAAGCATCGCTTATGTATTTTTGGCAGTATTTTATGCCTTTTCCGGATTTTTCTTTTATTCGTCGACGCTTTATTCAGCGTCTACAGATATGACCGGATTGTTTTCCACACTTTTCACTATTATAGTGTTTCTTATACCTGTTCTTACTATGAAGTCCTTCAGCGAGGAAAAAAGACAGAAAACTGAACAGGGGTTACTGACTGCTCCGGTAAGTCTCGGAGGGATAGTTCTCGGAAAGTATTTTGCAACTCTTTTAGTTTACATAATGGGCGTAAGTATTATATTTATATATGCTCTTATATTAAGCTATTTCGGAGACGTAGCATGGAATATATTATTTGCAAATTATATTGCCCTCATTCTTCTGGGAGGCGCGTTTATTGCTATAACTATGTTTGTTTCCGCACTTACCGAAAATCAGGTGGTAGCGGCTGTCGGAGGATTTCTTCTGTTGATGGTTCTGCAGATGTTCGACGTTATTGCCTCGTTTATTAAGATTGATTTTATCGCTAATTTATTTACTTCATTATCCTTTTATAATAAATATAATGAGTTTACCTATGGTATTTTCAATCTTTCAAGCGTGCTTTTCTATATCAGCGCCGCTGTTATTTTCAATTTCCTGACTATCAGGATTTTTGAGAAAAGACGCTGGAGCTAAGGAGGATAAATGCAAATGTCAAATGACGCGATTAAACCCGAAAAGAAAAAAAGATCTTTTAATAAAAGAAAGTTTAAATATGGATTTGTGGCTACGGTTATAACGTTGGTTTTCATTGCGGTTGTAATAGTGGTGAACCTAATAGTCGGTATTTTGACCGACCGTAAAAATTTAAAGCTTGATTTAACTGAAAATCAGCTTTTTGAGGTTTCTCAAGATTCTATAGATTACGTGAAATCCATAAAAAAAGACGTTGAAATAGCTGTAATGAAAAATGAAAGCTATTTCACAACCGGAAGTACATATACAAAAATGGTTCTTGAAACCTTAGAAAAATATAAGAATTATTCCGATCATATTAAACTTGATTATTATGATATTGCTTCGAATCCTGATGTTGTGACTAAATATTCAAGCAGCTATAATGGAGAAATAAAGGAAGGCGATATTGTTGTTGCGTCCGGGGATAGAGTTAAGGTTATGAGCGTAGACGATCTGTTTACCTTTCAGTCCGATTATTACGGCAACAGCAGTATTACCGGATATAAGGGCGAGCAGGAGCTGACGTCTGCAATTATGAGCGTGACGGACGCCAATCCAATTAAGGTAGCGTTTATAAGCAAATACAACGGTTCGGCTATCTATCACTCTGATAACGCTTATTCAATTTCCGCGCTTTATTCAATGATGGATAAAAAACGGATACGAGGTTTCTGAAATAGATATAATGTCTGACGAACTTTCTCCGGAGGATTATGATATAACAGTACTTCCAGCGCCGATTAACGATCTTACTGAAGATTGCATAACAAAGCTTGACGATTTTCTTTATAACGGAGGCGATCTTGACAGAGATTTGATTTATATTGCGGACGTTCTACAGTATTCAACTCCTAATATTGATGATTTTCTTGAGGTTTGGGGAATTGAAATCGGCGGAAGCATAGTTTATGAATCAAGCAATGACAAAAGTCAGTATGTTACGACTATGAAGGGACAGCTAAGCGCGCCGATTGCGGTAATAGGAGACGAAACCTACAGCGAGGGTTTGTCTAACACAAAGCTGCCTATAATTGCTCCGTTATCCCGACCTGTAAATCTGCTTTTTGACGCGAATGTTGACAGAACAACCTCGGCTCTTCTGACAACCTCCGACACAGCTTTCCTTTACCCGCTTGAAATGCAGACTGCGGAAGAGGCGCAGGCAAAGGCGGATGCTTCTGAAAATGAAGACGCTACGGAAGCCGAAACAGAGGAGACTACGGAGTTTGATCCTGACAGCGCTGAAAAATCCCAACAGAACGTTATGGCTGTTGCAACAAAAACTAATATGGACAGCGAAAATAAAGCTCATGTAAATAACGTTATGGTTATCGGCGGCGCGACGATACTTGATCAGGTTTTGTTATATTCCAGCAGCTATAACAATGCTGAATATATTATAAATTCAGTTAATAAAATGTGCGGCAAGGAAAACGGAATCATTATAGCTGAAAAGGATCTTTCTGTCCAGACTATTGATATTACGTCTTCTCAGATTAAAGCGATCAGCAGAGTAGTGATATTCGTAATTCCTCTCATAGTTGTGGCAGCGGGAATCGTTGTATTCATAAGGAGAAGAAACCGATGAAAAAGAACATAAAAACGCTTATCGCCTGTGCTGCGGCTCTTGCGGTTGCAGGCGGAGGATATGCGGTATTGGTTCTCACCGGCGATGACGATTCAGAAAAATTATCGTCAGGCGATTCGTCTGTATCAGATTCGGCTTCTGTTTCGACGCCTATTTTTGAATTTGAAAAGGAAGATATACAGTCTGTTTCAGTTAAAAATACTGAAGGAGAATATAAGGCTGTTCCGGCAGGCGGACAGACGGAAGACGAAACGATTACGTTAACGATAGAAGGCTTTGAGAATCTTCCGCTCAACGACACTTTATTAGGCACATTATTAAACAGCAGCACTTCTCTTAACTCAGATTCAACGGCTGAGGATAATCCGTCCGATATTTCAAAATACGGTTTGGATAATCCCGCGGCAGAAGTGACGGTTAAAACTTCTGCCGAAGAAAAGACGCTGCTTGTAGGAAACGAATCTCCCGTTGATGGGGAGACCTACCTTATGGAAAAGGGCGGAAGCGCCGTTTATCTTGCCGCGACAAGCAGCTTGAGCGTATTTCAGAACAATCCGGAATATTTTATTTCAACAACTCTGCTTGAAGAGCCCGCTGAGGACAGTTATCCGAATGTGGAAGAGATAAGCATTTCAAGAACTGACCTCGATTACGATATAGTTCTCGATTACGATGAATCGGCTGATAACGAGGACGAAAAGAGCGGTACGCTTGCTACTCACTATATGACCGAGCCGATATTTGCATATCTTGACGTTGAGAAATCTCAGGACGCCACTCATGGATTATTCGGTCTTACTGCTCAGTCGGCAGTGTCAGCTAATCCCGGAGACGAGGAAATAAGCGCGGCGGGGCTGAAAGAACCGTTTTGTACGGTAATAATGAAAACTGACGAGCCTGAAACATATACTTTAAAAATCGGAAATCAGCTTGAATCAGAGGACGGAAAATATTATCTCGTTATGATAGATGGAATCGACGTTATTTACGCCGTATCCTCAGACAGCCTCTGCTGGGCGGAACTTCAGCCCGGAGATATTACGTCTAAAATGATTTTCGGTACTTATGTATGGGATATTTCAAAGCTTGAAATCAGTATTAACGGAGGAGAAACTGTCAGCTTCAAGGGAAGCGGCTCTGACGAAAGCGATTATACCGTTACTAAAAACGGAGATAAGTGTGACAGCGAGCGATTCAGAAGCTTTTATACATTTTTACTTAAAACCTCGGCTGAGGAATTTGTAATAGATGAAAAGCCTGAGGGAGATGCTGTCGTTACAATAAATCTTGAAACTCAGGACGGGAAAACCAAGCAGACTATAGAATTTTTTAAATCTGACGGCAAGAAAGCGCTGATAAGCGTAAACGGAGTACCGAGCTTTAAATGCAGAATGGCCTATGTGGATCTGCTGATTGAAAATCTCGGAAAATTCGACTCTGATGAAGATTTTGTTATGAACTGGTGACATTATCCGACATCATATGCAGACGAAGTATGATAGAATAGAATTACACGACATTAGATAAGGAGGAGAAATATGAGCAGCAGTTTTTTTACTTACAAGGGATATCCTCTTGTCAGACACGATAATGTGATTTACTACGGCAACATGTCTGATGATTATGTAGTTATGCTGCAGATATTGCAGAAAAAAAAGGTTAAGGATCTGGAGATTGCCAGTAAGATAAAGGTTTATCAGATGTCAACAGATTTAACGCTGCCGCCTAATAAGGCTATTACAAAAAGCAGTGAAAAGGAAAGTCTTTACGAGGCGCTTGATCTTGCAAACGCATGGCTTAAACGTACTGTTAAAAGCTGAAAATAAAAGTATATTAAAATTATTATTATGCAGAGTCTTGAAAAGACGTAATTTAAGCTGCCGCCGTTTTAAAACGGCGGCAGCTTTTTCCTTTTTTGAAAAAATAAAGATTTGACGACATTGCCAAGAGGCTTTAGCTTTTTATATATGAAAAAATACCTGTGCTTAAAAAGCGCAGGTATTTTGAGTATTAGCCGATACAGCCGAGTCTTTGCTTATCGTCATATCCGCGGATAAAATCAACATAAAAGTTCACTGCCCTTGCCAGTGAGGAAACGTTAAGGTTTTCGTTGACCGCATGTGCGGATTTCATTTGACTGTCGGTCATAGTCAAAGGAACAAACCTTAAAACGCAGTTGCATATTTTTGTGTAGTGCCGCGCGTCTGTTCCGGCAAGCATGACATATGGTATTACGGGAATTCTGCCAAAGGTGTTTTCAACCTGCCTGACAACCTTTTTATAGGCGGGACATGTTGTATCGGCAGCAGGCGGAATATCATATCCGGTAATCATTTCCATCCATATATCGTTTTTATCGGCAAGCTTAAGCATTTTTTTTAAGAGAGGCTTCAAGAGGCTCATGAACCATAAATCTCATATTCGCAGTTGCGGACGCCGTTTCCGGGAATTACGTTTGCGCCGCGGCTCCCTTCCGCCATAGTGAACACGCATGTAGTAGATACGAGAGCTGCAGGCTGTCCGCCCATTTTTTCATGAAAAGACGGCATAACCGGTTTAAGCAGCCAAACGTTTCCTAAAAGAAAACGGTATTTAAAAGGCATATACGGCGCCATTGCCTTATACATTTCAACGACGGGTTTTGTTAACCTTGCCTTGAAAGGCGGCCGTGATTCGACCTTATTAATAAGTCTCGCTAATCTTGCGAATGGATTGTGTCTGAAAGGAATACTGGCGTGTCCTCCGTGTGAATGAGCTATGAATTTTACGTTAGCCCGTCCCTTTTCCAAAACTCCTATCATAGCGCAGGCGGCTTCTGATCCCATCATGTTTCCCATTACAGAGCCGCCCTCGTCCATCACAAGCTCAGGGCGTATTCCGGCGTTATACATATATTCAACTGTTTTTACTGCTCCGTCTCCGGTTATTTCTTCATTGCATGAGGAGGCTATGTAAAAATCCCTTTCAGGGATAAAACCCTTTGAAAGCAGATATTCTACGCTTTCCAGTATCGCGCATAAAGCGCCTTTTGTATCTACGGCGCCTCTGCCCCATATTTTTCCGTCGGCTATGGCGCCGGAAAACGGAGGATATTTCCAGTCTCCGGCAGCTTCAACCACGTCATGGTGAGACATTAGCAGCACCGGAGCCTTTTGACGGTTCTTTCCCTTCCATTTGTACAAAAGAGCGCCGTCTATATCCTTGACCTCAAGTCTGCTGTGAATCAGAGGGTAAAGCTCTTCAAGCCTTCTGTGCATTTCATAGATTTTGGTCAGGTCCCCGTTTCCTCTTCTGCTGACAGACGCGACCTGTATCATTTTTGAAAGGCGTTCCGCATGGAGACTGGGATTTATTCCTTCCTTTTCCATATTATAAGGAATTTCAGCGCCGCATTCTTTTTTTATTATTTCTGTGCGTATAAGCGCAATAAATAAAAGTATGGCGATTAGACCAAACAATCCGGCTATAGCAAATAAAAATATCATATAAAATCTCCGTTCTACATATCAGACAGTCTGACAGTTTTCTATATTCAAGATTTTCAGCAGCTTTTCTGCGTCCTTGACGCTTAATCCATGAAGCTTGTTTTTTTTAGCTGTTTCCGAATTAAAATAGAAATCCAAACGGCATCTGCCGAGTTTCTTTTGTATAGGATTCTGAATTATCTGTATTTTAACTATTTTGTTCATATCGGCCAGAACGGTATGGAAAGCAAAGAATCTTGAATATCTTATGCTTATAAAATTATCTTCAATCGAGGCGCCTGTTGAAAACAGGGCGGCTATTTTTATAATCAGCATCCATATTGAAGGAATTTCCGCCATAATGGCAAAGAAAAGCACAAACTGATAAATGGACGGGATATAGTAAATGAGTATTTTTGCGGCAACCGGTATACCCAGACATAAGGATAAGGGTATGCCGGCGAATGTTATTACCGCCGCCCTTTGCGAAGCTATTGTTCGTTTACCTATTCTTTTTCCGAAATCCAGAATATCTAAAGCTCTGTTTGACTGCTTTCTGTTTAAAATCGGCAGCAGCACCGGCAGTTCGTTTTTTTCATTTCCATAGCCGGAGCAGCTATATTCAGCGATGTTTTCCTGAAAATCTTCATGATCATGCTTTGGCGCATATCAATATAGTTTATTTTATCAGAAACAATATGAAAGCTGCGCCTTGTAATGGTTCCCATCTTTATTTCAAGCGAACGCTTATTTTTTTTCATGACAAATCCTGCATATCTAAGGATATTTGAAATAAAAGAAAAAAAGCCATGTAATTATTATAATAATGGCGAGCGTTATAGCGGCGGGAGGAATACTCAGGGCAAATTTTGAGGAAACCTCGCTGGTAAGCTGGTTAAAGGCGTTCTTTAATTCGTTTCCAGAAGATCCTTTGAGATTCTGCCGAACTGAAAAAATAATGCGGACATATAAATTACCCCTGATATACTGCTGGAGAAAACAAACGCGAAAAAAACTATAGTAAACCATTTTGGACGCACCTCAAAGGTCTTTTTTACCTTATTATGAGGATTGGGGATTTTATGATGCAGCCGCCGCAGATCCTTTCTTCTCATAAGCAGCGACATATCCGAGCCGTTGAACGCGCCGGCACAGGTATCTACGCTTACCCGCACTGCCTTGAACGGCCGAAGATAAAACGAATGCTCCGCTGTAACTGCGGAAATGCTTTCGTATGGAATAGACGTTTCTTTTTTTATAAATATTCCGGTCATAAGAGAAACCTCATTTTCACCGAATCTGAACCATGTGAATATCCATCTGAAGTATCCGAAGCCTATAATCAGGGCAATGACAAGTATATCGAACCACGCTCCGGTTATCCAGCTATAAAAAACGTCAAAATCAAGGTGAATTGTTCTGATTCCCCTGAGAAGAGGGAAAATCAGAAGCCAGATATTTTTCGAAGCGTTTTTCAGTATTTTAAGAGGATGCTCGTGATACATTTTACGCTCACTTTCTGAATCTGAAGCTTAGCTCTTCAAAATCGTGTTTATTCAGAAACATAATGGTCATCATGCCGCCGAATGCATAAAGCACGACAAAATTAAGCCCTGTAAGCCTGTTGAAGGGAGTTGCGACCGAAGTCGTATACTGAATTGTTTCAAGCTTCATAATTTGTTTTTTTATGAAAAAGAATCCGCTGACCTTAATAATTTTTTCGTCTGAAACGTAATAGCAAAGGTTTCTGAAATATATCGGCAGATAGATAACGGTAATAAAAAATCCGGCTGCAAAGAATATTATATTAAGAAAAATCATAAGTTTAGGAATAAAGGAAAGAAAATATGCGCAAACGCAGAGAAGAGCAAACGTTATTGATAATAACTGCTAAACGCAGAATATTAAGACAATTTTTATCCGAATAATATTTTTTCATGTTTCTCTCCTGTATAAATCTATATAACTTTATTATAGCATAAAATAAATGCTAAATTCAAGAAGGGATTGAAAATAATGCTGACGTTGATTAATGATCTGGTGTGGGGGAAGCCTCTTTTGATTCTTTTGCTGGGGACAGGTTTGATATATACCTTGCGACTTAAATTTTTTCAAATAAGAAAATTCCCCTTTATCATGAAAAAAACGTTTTTTTCGCTCTTTAAGGATAAAACAGCGTTAAAAAGCCGCGACTGCGACAGTATTTCACAATTTCAGGCGGTTTCAGCGGCTCTTGCAGCGGCAATGGGTACGGGAAATATAGCCGGCGTCGCAACTGCGATAACATTGGGCGGTCCGGGAGCTATATTCTGGATGTGGGTATCCGCGATAGCCGGAATGGCTCTTGTATACGGAGAAAACTATCTTGGAACGGTTTACAGACGTAAAAAGCACGGAAGATGGTACGGCGGTCCTATGGCCTATCTTGAAAACGGCGCAGGAAGCAAACGGCTTGCCTGTTTATTTGCGGTGTTCTGTGCATTTGCCGCTTTGGGAATGGGAAATATGACTCAGGTAAATTCGATTTCCTCTGCTCTTGACGGCTGCTTCGGAATACCGCCGCTTGCTACCGGTATAGCCGCTGCGGTTATGGCCGGTATCATAATTTCAGGAGGTATTAAAAGAATAGGTTCGGCGTCTCAGGCTCTCATTCCTTTTTTATCAATAGTTTATATAGCTGTTTCGGCATATGCTATAATCTGCAATATAGAAAACGTTCCGGGCGCTTTTTCGCTTATTTTCAAAGAAGCCTTCGGTATTAGGGAGGTAGGCGGAGGAATAAGCGGAGCAGTTATAAGCAAAAGCGTTAATGCCGGATTAAGACGAGGCGTTTTTTCAAACGAGGCAGGACTTGGAAGCTCAGCGGTGCTTCACTCCTCCGCGGACTGTAATAATCCGGGACAGCAGGGAATGTGGGCTGTTTTCGAGGTATTTGCGGATACGATTGTATGCTGCACGGTTACGGCTCTCGTTATTCTCACAACAGGCGCCGCGGACAGCGGAAAGGACGGGGTTCTTCTTGTTACGGAGGCGTTTGGCAGAATTGCCGGAATCGGAAGACTTTCTCCGTATTTTATTGCTGCGGCAGTGGCAATGTTTGCTTTTGCGACAATTATAGGCTGGTTTTACTGCGGCGAATGTGCTGTTACATATCTGTTCGGAGATTCCGGCATTCCGTTTTATAAATTTATATTTACAGCGTTTATAGTAGTGGGCGCGGTTTCAAAGCTTGAGGCGGTCTGGATGGTTTCCGATATTTTCAACGGTCTTATGGCTATACCCAATCTTACCGGACTGATTATTTTAAGAAAAGAAGTAAAATCTGTATAAAACCTTAGGTTTGCGGGAATACTCCTTTTGGAATAAACAACCGAAAGGAGTATTATATATGAAAGCTGTAATAAAGGAAGGACAGATAACCGGAGGATATTCTCCTGCGGAAGCCGTATTTGCGGGTATCGCTGCCTCAGAGGTTTCCGGAAGAATTATAGTCGGAAGAAGCGAAAAGGGCAGATCGACGGAAATGGGAGTAATTTCCGGGCTGCTGTCCGGCGGAAGCAGCGTGATTTCTCTGGGGAGATGTCTTGAAACGGAGCTGTTTTTTGCTTCAAGACTTGCAAAATGCGGTTTGTGCATATATATAAAGGACGAGCCTCTTATGAAGCTTGACATAAGGGAAAAAGGTGGACTCCCTCTTTCTTCGGATAAAGAGAGGATAATATCCGAAGCTCTTTCAAAGCGCAGGGTTCCGGATCTGGCAGTTCCCGAGGGTATGCTTACCGACGGACGCAGCTTTCGGGAGATTTACAGGCAGCATATAGAGGGCCTTATACCTGAAAACTGTCCTTATAACATAAAAATAAGCTCGTCCTCCCCTGTGTGTGAGAAAATACTGCTTAATCGGAAGGGAGAAAAGGAAATGGTCGTTCAGCTTAGTCCTGACGGCGTCAAAGCGGCGCTTTATTCGGATGAAAGCGGATTTGTTCCTTATGAGAAGCTTATATTCATATGCTGCAATCATATCTTTTCTCAGGGAAGGGACGCGGCTCTTCCGTTTGATTTCACGTTTGCCGCAGAGGATTATGCAAAGTCCAGGGGAAGAAAGATATATCGTTATTATTCGTCAGGCGACGGGAGAGAGGACGAGCATGCCCGCAGGCTTGCGAAAGAGCAGAATTTTACGCTTGACGGAATTTTTCTGGCGGCTATGGTAATAGGAATTCTATGCGGCAGAAAAATAAATCTGAAGCAGGCCGTTTCGGAACTTCCAGATTTTTATACTACGAAACGCTTCATTAATACCGACGGCGAAAATATACGAAGCATTATGAATCACTGGGAGGGGAGAAAAACTCCTGATGGAACTGCGTTCAGAGATAAGAAGAGCAGAGTAATAGTTAAGCCGTCGGTTTCAGGCAGGGGAATATGGCTAAGCGTCGAAAGCTTTTCAATGGAAACCGCTTCAGAGCTTTGCGGAGAAATTGAAAGCAGGATAAAAAATACTGAAAAATAGACGAAAGGCGCGTAAGCGGAAATCCGTTTTCGACAAAATTCCCTTGACATTTATCGGAAGTCAGAGTATAATTAAAGTGTATATTTGTGTGGCTGTAAGAAAATAATAGACATAGTTATTTTCTTAATCGTTTAATATAAGTATCCGGAGTGGTTGCATTCCGGATACGTCTTAATTTAGATTTTAAGGAGGGTATGCCTCCTGAAATATAGAGGTCTTGAACGAAAAAAAGACCGGAACGTTTTTCATTTAATTCAGAAAAAAGTTTCACCAAACAAGAAGTACATAATAAACCGGGAAATTGATTCAATTAATTTTGCTTATTGCTGAAACTGAGATAATATGTTACGATAATTCTGCGGACGAATTTTAAGCTGTACTTTTAAACGTCGGTTGATTTACCATTAAAACCAAGTCTGTGTATTAATATATACGGTCTATGTCTTGAGAACATTTTACTTAAAGTTAAAAAAACGATCATTCCCGGAAAAGAAAAGCGAGGTTAAAAAGTGGAAAATAACACAACCAAAAATCATCAGGACAACAGAAAAAGGTATTCGGGAAAGAGGAGCGCGACATCTTCTGAACAGAGCAAGAGCGCCGTTCCGGCCGTACCGGTAAAAAAGGCGCCGGTTGCCAAGCCGAAGAGAGAGCCGAGAAGAACGCCTGTAAGAATAATCCTCTCGGAGGCTTGAACGAGATCGGAAAGAATATGACCGTTATAGAATGCTCCAACGATATGTTTATAATCGACTGCGGACTTGCTTTTCCCGATACGGAAATGCCGGGCGTAGATATAGTTATACCTGATTTTACTTATGTTGAAAAAAACAGGGATAAGCTCAGAGGCGTAGTTCTGACTCACGGACACGAGGATCATATAGGAGGACTTGCCTATCTTCTTAAAAAAGTGAATGTTCCGGTATACGGAACAAAGCTTACGCTTGGACTTGTTGAGGGAAAGCTAAAGGAACACGGTCTTTACGGCAAGGCCAATCTTAACGTGGTTTCTCACAGAAAAACTGTTCGTATGGGGTGTATGGCGGTTGAGTTTATAAGGGTAAACCATTCTATTCCTGACGCTGTGGGAATGGCGGTGCATACGCCTGCCGGTATCATAGTTCATACCGGTGATTTTAAAATAGATTACAGCCCCATTAACGGAGAGATAATTGACCTGACGAGATTCGGCGAGCTTGGAAGCAAAGGCGTTTTGGCTCTTATGGCCGACTCGACTAACGCTGAAAGACCGGGATATACCCAGTCTGAAAGAAAGGTCGGGGAATCCTTTGAAAAGCTGTTTACAAAGGCGGAGGGAAAAAGGATAATAATAGCGACATTCTCTTCTAATATTCATCGTATTCAGCAGATAGTAAACTGCGCTGAAAAGTATGGCAGGAAGGTTGCCGTGTTCGGCAGGAGCATGATAAATGTTATTTCAACCGCCATTGAGCTTGGTTATCTTGACGTTCCGAAGGGTATCATCATTGATATCGACATGATGAACAGATACGACAGCTCGGAGATCATTCTTATTACTACCGGAAGTCAGGGAGAGCCGATGTCCGCTCTTACAAGAATGGCGATGAACGATCATAAAAAAGTAAATATAACTCCTATGGATTTTATTATAATATCAGCGACGCCTATTCCGGGAAATGAGAAATTCGTAACAAAGGTTGTAAACGAGCTGATGAAATCAGGAGCAGAGGTTGTTTACGAGGCGATGTACGAGGTTCACGTTTCAGGTCATGCCTGCCAGGAGGAGCTTAAGCTGATACAGGCTCTTACAAAGCCTAAGTTCTTTATTCCTGTTCACGGCGAATATAAGCATCTTAAAAAGCATGCCGCATTGGCAAGAGAGCTTGGTATGCCTAAGGAAAATGTTATAATCGGCGAAATAGGAAATGTAATAGAAACCGACGGAAATAAAATGAAGATTGTTTCTCAGGTCCTGCCGGAAAGGTGCTTGTGGACGGATTGGGCGTCGGGGACGTAGGCTCAATAGTTCTGAGGGACAGAAAGCATCTTGCCCAGGACGGGCTTATTATCGTTGTTGTCGGTATTGAAAAGGCAAGCAATACAATTGTTTCCGGTCCGGATATAATATCGAGAGGCTTTGTCTATGTAAGAGAGTCTGAGGAACTGATAGACAACGCCCGCCATCTGCTGGCGTCCACTCTTGCCACATGCTCCATACAGGATTTTAGAGAGTGGAATTCCATCAAAACGCGGCTTAGGGACGCTCTTTCCGATTATATTTATGAAAAACAAAGCGCAGTCCTATGATACTGCCGATTATAATGGAGATATAGGCATATCTTAGCTTATAATATTATAAATCTTGATTTACGGAGGTGAAATCCGTTGAAAAGAAGATATCCGGTTACATTTATTATTTCTGCGATAATGCTAGTAGCGTCCTGCATAATATCAGCGATGATGCTTTATAATTACGATAGAGCAAAATTTGCGGTAGCTATTATTCCTACGGCGGTTTTTGCCGTTATATTCTTTATAGATCTGGCGCTTGCTGAGAAAAATTCACTCAAATTTATCGCCAAGCTCAACGAGGCGGTCGGTACCGCTGAAAACGAGGCGCTTTATTACTTTGAAACGCCTTCCGTTATCGTTGATAGCGACTTTAGGGTTCTATGGTGCAATAAGGAGTTTAACGATCAGATAATTCCGGAGTATGATATATTCGGAACAGAGATTTATAAAGCTGTCGATATTGATATAAAAGCTCTTATGCTTGAGGGAGCGGCAACGGTGTTTTTCGGCGACAGATCCTTTAAGGTAGGAGCGGTCGCAACGCAGCGTTACGATCAGAAGCTGATATTTATGAGCTTTACTGATATAACGGAATTTGCCGAGCTTTTCAGTAAATATAAAAGAACGAGGCCGTCTGTTCTTCTGCTGGTTATCGACAATTATGAGGATGTGCTGCAAAATTTCAAGGAGAGCGAAAAGGCGCAGGTGGCCGCCGCCATAGAAACCATGCTCGAGGATTTTATGTCGCAAGACTACCGGCGTTCTCAGAAAGCTTGGACATGATAAATTTATAGCGGTTATAGAGGAACAGCATCTTAATAATATTATTCAGTCAAAATTTGAAATTCTTGATAAAGCGAGAAATATCAGCATTGGCGAAAAAAGCAGTATTATAACTCTTTCAATAGGAGTCGGCAGAGGAGCCTCTACTCTTGAAGAGAGCGAAACGTTTGCAAAGCAGGCGCTGGATATGTGTCTGGGACGAGGCGGAGATCAGGCGGCGGTTAAAACAGAAAACGGATTCAGATTTTTCGGCGGAGTTGCCAACGGAGTTGAAAAAAAATCCAGAGCTAAGTCGCGTATCATTTCTAATGCGATACAGGAACTGGTACATAACAGCGACAATGTTTATATAATGGGGCACAGGTTTGCCGATCTGGACGCTGTAGGCGCCGGAGCAGGACTTGCAGGAGCAGTAAGACAAGCCGGAGGGGAAGCATACTTTGTGGTGGATCCGATAAAAAATCTTGCAGGAGGTCTTATTGAAAGACTTCACAGCGAAATTCCGGATCTTTTGATTACTCCGCAGCAGGCGGTAGAGAATTTTTCTGAAAACAGTCTGCTGATTATAGTAGATACTCACAATGCGGAGCTAGTTGAAAGCCGTGAGCTGCACGATATGGCAGTCCACAAGATAGTTATCGATCATCACAGAAAATCAGTTAATTTTATTGATGACGCCGTTATTTTCTATCACGAGCCTTATTCGTCGTCGGCGTCTGAAATGGTGACCGAGGTTATACAGTATTTTAAAAACGTAAGCTTTCTTCCGCAGGTTTACGCCGAGGCGCTTTTAGCAGGTATAATGCTCGACACTAAAAATTTCATAATGAAAACTGGAGTCAGAACCTTTGAGGCGGCCGCTTATCTCCGTAAGAACGGAGCGGATACCGTTAAGGTTAAGGGCTTGTTTACAAATTCCATCGAGGCGTACAGAAAAAAATCAGCGCTTATATCTACGGCGGAAATATTCGACAGGTGCGCAATTGCTGTTTCTGACTCCAAGTCTGACGATATAAGGATAATAGCTCCTCAGGCGGCCGACGAGCTGCTTGGAATCAGCGGGGTTGACGCTTCGTTTGTTATATATAAAACCGGAGATGTCGTTAATATTTCAGCAAGGTCCTTGGGGGTTATGAACGTTCAGGTGATTATGGAAAGGCTGGGCGGCGGAGGACATCAGACGATGGCTGCGGCGCAGCTTACCGACGTTTCAGAACAGAAGGCAAAGGAAATGCTGATAGAGGTTTTAGATCAGGATTGAGAAAGGACGTAAAAATAAATGAAGGTTATTTTTTTGCAGGACGTTAAGGGATCCGGAAAAAAAGGAGAAATAAAAAATGTTGCCGACGGCTATGCCAGAAATTTTCTCATTGGTAAAGGTCTGGCGGTTGAAGCCAACGCAAAAAACATGAATGTTTTAAACGGACAGAAAGCCGCGGAGCAGCATAAAAAAGACGTTGAAAAGCAGAATGCCGAGGATATAAAATCGCTTATCGACGGTAAAAAAATTACTGCCGCGGCAAAGGCTGGTTCAAACGGAAGGCTTTTCGGATCTGTTACAACGGGAAACATAGCGGAATTAATTGAAAAGCAGTTCGGGAAAAAAAATTGAGAAAAAGAAAATTGTCTTAAAAAGCGATATAAAAAATTTTGGCAGCTACGAGGCTGAAATAAAGCTTTATAATGGCGTTTCAGCGGCAATAACGGTTGAAGTTGTAGAAGAATAGAGAAAATTAAGGCGGTCATATTTCGGCTGCCTTTAGGTGTTTACGGAGTTTTTCATTATGGATTATCCTGATTTTTCAGATAAGGAAATGCCCTATAGTCTTGAAGCTGAGCAGACTATTTTAGGAGCCATTTTAATAGATCAGTCTGTTATATCCAAGGTGCTTGAAAAAATCAAGCCTGAATGCTTTTATAATGAACAGCACAGACTGCTTTTCAATATAATGCTCAGAATGTTTACTTCCGGCATAAAGGCGGATATAATAACGGTTCTCAACGAGGCTGTCAGGGAAGGTATTTTTGAAACGGCTCAGGAGGGAAGAAATTATCTTGCGGCTTTGGTCAATATGGTTCCGTCCGTTGATAATATCGACAGCTACTGCCGGATTTGCTCGGAAAAATATTATATTAGAAGTCTTGCTCTGGTAGCGAGAGAGCTTCTTCATGAAATAACTCTCGGTCAAAGCAGCGCCCAGATTCTTCTTGATTCGGCGGAACAGAAAATATTTGATATAAGACAGGGAAAGGACGTTCAGGGATTAAGCCCTATAAGCGATGTTATATTTGAATCATGGGACAGGCTCCAGAAAATTTCCGGTCCCGACAAGGATAAGTTTCTCGGAGCTAAAACGGGGGTTTACGCTCCTTGATTCAATAACGACCGGACTTAATAAATCCGATCTTATTATTCTTGCCGCACGTCCGGGTATGGGTAAAACTTCGTTTGCGCTGAATATTGCGACAAATGTTGCCAGACATTCCGATAAGGACGTTGCAGTTTTTTCTTTGGAAATGTCAAAGGAGCAGCTTGCAACAAGAATGCTGTCTACGGAGGCGCTTGTTGATTCCAATAAGCTTAGAAGCGGTCATCTTTCGGAAAATGACTGGGTAAGGCTTGCTTCAAGCGCGGACGTTTTGTGCGGTCTTCCTCTTTATCTTGACGATACGCCCGGAACAAATGTACCTCAAATAAAAGCTAAGCTCAGGCGTATGAAAAATATAGGACTCATAGTTATAGACTATCTTCAGCTTATGGAATCGACAGTAAAATCAGAAAACCAGGTTTTGCGTATATCAGAAATTACCAGAAATCTTAAAATTCTTGCGAAGGAAATAGATATACCGGTTATTCTGCTGTCGCAGCTTAACCGAGGAGTTGAGGGACGTCCGGATAAGCGTCCGATGCTTTCAGACCTGAGAGAATCCGGTTCAATAGAACAGGACGCGGATATTGTTATGTTTTTATACCGCGACGCATATTATAATAAGGAAAGCGCGGAGCCTAACGTTTCTGAATGCATAGTTGCAAAGAACCGTCATGGTGAAACCGGCACAGTAAAGCTTATATGGGACGGTCAATTTACCAGATTTTCAAACGCTGATTTCGACAGTAATGCGGAGGGTAAATTTTGACAGAGAGAATAATTGGCTCTATTGATACATACAGTATGCTTAAAGGGGGAGAGCGCGTTACGGCGGCTCTGTCCGGCGGAGCAGATAGCGTATGTCTACTGCTTGTTTTAAAGGAGCTGGAGGAAAAATATAATATTAAGGTTTACGCGGTTCATGTCAATCACTGTATCAGAGGAGAGGAATCGGACAGAGACGAACAGTTTTGCCGTGACCTTTGCAGAAAATTGGGCGTTGAATTAACGGTAAGAAGAATTGACGTACCGGCATATGCGGCAGATAATAAACGGTCGCTTGAAGAAGCGGCAAGAGATATAAGGTATTCGGTTTTTGCCGAAGTAGCTTCAGGCGGAAAGCTTGCAACTGCTCATACCGCCTCGGACAGTGCGGAAACAGTTATTCTTAATCTTGCAAGAGGTACTGGTCTTAAGGGCATATGCGGCATACCTCCCGTCAGGGATAATATAATTCGTCCGCTTATAGACGTAACCAGAAATGACGTTGAAAATTATCTTTTAAAACGAGGGCAGAATTTTATTACAGACTCCACTAATCTGTCCGTAGATTATACGCGGAATCGAATCAGACATAAAATTATACCTGAAATCCTTCAAATTAACAGTGGCTTTTATAAAACTTTTTGTGCAGAACTTAAAATATTTTCGGAAGAAAATAAATTTATTGAAAAATTCGCTGAAACCGCTTATAATATATGTAATGAAGACGGCGCTCTTTGCGGTCTTCAAAAATATGATCCGGTTATAAGAAAAAGATGTATTGCAAAGCTTCTTAAGAGTAAAAAGCTTGCGGTTAGCTCTGAGAGGATAAACAGTATAGACGAAATCCTTGAATGCGGCGGTAAAATAAATATAGCTTCGTGCGTATACGCCGTATGCCGTAAGAACGTTCCCCCTTACCATAGTAAAAGAAAACAAAATAGGCGCGTCTCAGTCTGTGCTTCTGGCTGAGGGTGATAATACGATATTTAAAAATAAAATCGTTAAGGCGGAAATAAAAAATGACGGCGGCGGTATAATAGATTTGGAAAAGGTCCGTGGAGATATTATACTACGCGGCAGAAATTACGGCGATAGGATAAAATTGGCGGGCAATGGATTTACTTCATCTGTAAAAAAGTTGCTTAACGAAAAAATACGAGCCGATATAAGACCGTTTATACACTTTCTGGCAGACAGTGTCGGTGTTATATATATTGAGGGCATAGGGACGGCAGAAAGAGTTAAAACCGACTGCAATACCTCAAAGAGCTTGTATCTGACTATAAAGGATGTGATATAATGCTTGAGCGCGGCGTAGGCGGCATTCTTATAAACGAGGAGCAGCTTGCCGGACGCATAAAGGAACTCGGTGATATTTTAACGGAGGAGTATGCGGGAAAAAATCCGTTATTTATTTGTCCGCTTAAAGGATCCGTAATGTTTTTTGCGGATTTGTTAAGGAAAATAAAAATTCCTTGTGAAATTGACTTTATGGCAGTTTCAAGCTATAATAGTAATACGGTCAGTTCAGGGAAGGTTCAGGTTATGAAGGATCTGACCTGTGATATAGAAGGACGGCATGTCGTTATTGTTGAGGATATTATAGATTCCGGAAATACTCTTTATGAATTAAAAAAGTATGCTTAAAAAATCGCAGCCCGGCGTCGCTTAAAATCTGTACGCTTCTGGACAAGCCGGCCAGACGGGAAAAACCCGTTGAATCCGATTATTGCGGATTTGAAATTCCCGATCTGTTTGTTGTAGGATTCGGTATGGATCTGAATGAGGAATACAGAAATCTGCCTTATATTGGGGTTTATAAAAATACATAGAGAAAGAATGGAGTGAAGGTTTATTGACACCTAACAGGAACAGAGGAATTGCCGCTTATACTGCTATTGCGGCAGTTTTGCTTATTTCGATTATTATTATTTTCCCTAAGCTTTTGCAGTCTGGGGATAAAAAGGAATATTCGGAGGTTATAAAGAACTTCGACGAATATAAGGTAAGCTCATATACGCTTGATCTGGGAACCGGCGAGCTTGTTTATAAGCTTATCGGCGACGACAAGGAATATAAATATGAGGTTCCCAATGTAAGTATATTCCTTGATGATACTGATACAGATACGAAGGATTACAGAACAGAATATAATAAGCTTCATCCTGATACTCCTCTTGCTCAGGATTATAAGAAAATAAAGGATAATTCCTGGATCATTTCTGTCGTTCCATCGATATTGCTTTTGATACTTGGCGTAGCTCTGTTCTTTTTTATGATGAAGCAGACAGGCGGAGGCGGGAAATATTCTTCCTTCGGAAAGGCAAATATCAAAAATCAGGCTCATAATAACGGAAAAAGAGTTACCTTTGCAGACGTAGCGGGAGCTGACGAGGAAAAGCATGAGATGGAGGAAATTGTTGATTTTCTCAAAAATCCTAAAAAGTACTCGGAAATCGGTGCAAGAATACCAAAGGGAGTATTGCTTTTGGGTCCTCCCGGTACAGGTAAAACGCTGCTTGCAAAAGCGGTTGCCGGCGAAGCGGGTTGTCCGTTTTTCCCGATTTCAGGTTCTGACTTTGTCGAGATGTTTGTCGGCGTCGGCGCGTCAAGAGTACGCGATTTGTTTGAACAGGCTAAGAAAAATGCTCCTTCAATTATATTTATAGATGAAATTGACGCTGTAGGCCGTCACAGAGGCGCAGGATTAGGCGGCGGACACGATGAGCGTGAACAGACGCTTAACCAGCTTCTTGTTGAAATGGACGGCTTTACAGGCAATGAAAGCGTTATTGTTATTGCCGCAACTAACCGTCGTGATATACTTGATCCCGCTCTTTTACGTCCGGGAAGGTTTGACAGGCAGATAGTAGTCGGTTATCCGGATATAAAGGGACGCGAGGAGATCCTTAAGGTTCATACGCGCAACAAGCCGCTTGCCCCGGATGTAAATCTTAAAACAATCGCTAAAACAACCGTGGGCTTTACGGGAGCCGATCTTGAAAATCTTGTGAACGAAGCTTCATTGCTTGCGGCACGAGCTAATAGGAAAGCGATTATCAAGGAAGATATAGAAGAAGCGACTATTAAGGTAATAGCAGGTCCCGAAAAGAAGTCAAGAGTGGTAACGGAACGCGAGAAGAGACTTACTTCATATCATGAGGCCGGTCACGCTGTTTGTACCTATCATTGTCCGACACAGGATAAGGTTCATCAGGTGTCGATCATTCCAAGAGGAATGGCAGGCGGCTTTACTATGTCTCTGCCGGAGCATGATAAGTCTTATGTAAGCAAGACTGAAATGAAGGAAAATATTGTAACCCTGCTCGGCGGACGTGTTGCAGAAAAGCTTATTCTTGAGGATATTTCAACCGGGGCTTCAAACGATATAGAGCGTGCAACGGCAATTGCAAGAAATATGGTTACGAAATACGGCTTTAGCGATAAGCTGGGTCCGATGGTTTACGGCACGGATCAGAACGAGGTGTTCCTGGGACGCGATTTCAACAGTTCTAAAAATTATTCTGAAAACGTAGCGGCTGAGATTGACGCTGAGATGCGTGAGATTATTGAAGAGGGTTATGAGCGTGCAAAGGATCTTCTTGAGCAAAATATGGATCAGCTCCATCTGCTTGCTAAGTATCTTATGAAATATGAAAAGATTGACGACGTTGATTTTGAAAAGCTTATGAAAGGCGAACTTGACGAAAGCGTTCTGAATGATGATGAGGATTCGGACAATGAGTCTGAAGAAGGCAATACAGAAGAAAACAAAGAAAAATAAAGTAAAAGCCTCCCATAGGGGAGGCTTTTTTATCTTATAAAGCTTTCAAGACCTGCCGCAAGGCGTTCTTCCTTGCGGCGTTTTTTGTTTTCGTACATTGCCTGATCCGCCATGGAAATAACCTTGTAAAGCGACATATCTATATCCGCTTTGGTGATTATATACCTATGCTGGCGTCTATGGCGTATGGCTTATCGGAAATCCTGTTGAACTTTTTGATATGCATATAAATGCAGTCGATAAGCTCCTTGGCGTCGGAGTCTGTGTGGTTGTCGGCAAAAATGATAAATTCGTCGCCGCCGTATCTTGCAAAAATCTGATTGCGGTCGCAGGCGGATTTTATAGATTCGGAGATCTGCTGCAACGCATAATCACCCTCGCTGTGCCCGAACTTGTCGTTTATATATTTCAAACCGTCCATATCAATAAACATTACCATGATATCCTTGTATTCGTGAATACATTTCTGATATATCGGCATAGCGTTCTTGCTGAAGCCGTTGCGGTTATAAATATGGCAGAGAGGATCTATAACAGATAATCTGTCGAGCTTGCTGACCATTTTATCCAGACATACTATTTTTCTTATGTTTTCAATAGAATTGCTTACATTCATAATCCATGTCTGAAACAAGCCGCTTTCCATGGGAAATTTACTGTTTTTTATTACACAGTAACCAAGACATCTTTCACGGAAATGCACGGGAACAAAGTAATAAACATTGCTTTTATCGGTTGAATTATAAATATCCGGCAGCATTTCCGAAGATTTAAAGTCATGTTTTTCTTTGAATCGGCCGTTTTCATAATTAATGAGAACCTTCATGTTCTCAGTGTATCCTGAATGAGAAAAGCTGTCGAGTAAATTGATTTCAGCGTCGTTTGAATCATATTCGTCTATCCAGTCGTCACACAGACAGAATACGAATTTTTCACAGCCAATTTCACTAATAAAACGTTTCAATACATCTACGTTTTCTTCTATTGTAAGGCATTCTTCAAATTCACAGCACATTCTGTTTATCATAGGAACGCCGATATTATAGGCTTCGATACATCTATAGCAGGACTTTTTAAATTTAATTATATTGTCGTATGTGTTGCTGTTTTCGCAACCGCAGCTATCTAAAAATACGCATTCTGCGTCAAGAAGCTCCGTTCTTTCAGGATTCATTCCGTTTATTGCTTCATATACCTTTTTAGCGGCGGTATATCCGGATAGACGAAGCGGACGTTTAACTGAAGTTATAGCCGGAAAATAATTTCTTGCCATATATATATTGTCAAAACCGGTTACCATTACGTCTTCCGGCACTTTTTTTCCGGTTTTTTCAAGCTCGATAACTGCCGAAAGAGCCATTGCATCGTTAGCGCAGATATAACCTCCGGGAATTCCATATCTGAATCCAGAAAATGATTTACGGCTATTCGTCCGTCCTGACCTCTGAAAAATCCGTGGAATATTCTTTTTTCTTCTATGGGAATATTATGTTTTTCAAGTACGCTTTTATATGCTGCCAGTCTCATAATGCTTTCGGGATTATCATAGGGACCTGAAATATAATTGATACGCCTGGCGCCGTGGTGAGTTATAATGTGTTCCACCATATTTTCCATAGCCTTGAAATTATCTATTCCTATATAATAAAAGTTATTCAGATCGTTATCTATGCATGCCGCCGGTATATTTGCGGCAGTTATTTTCTCAGAAAGCTGTTTGGTTATCTTGGGTGAAGATATTGTATTTGTAAGCAATATAACTCCGTCAAACTTTTCAAAGTTTATTAGATTATATATATTGAATTCGCCCATATCATGCTGTTTGTTTTTCAGAATGCCGCCGAAAGCGATAAAATTGCATATATTTATTTTTTTTTCAGCGGCGAAGTCCTGTATCCCCAGAAGTATGGTATTCTGATACTCTTCGTCAATGCCGGCAACGACAACCGCTATATTGATCGGATTTTTCATATTTTTTCCTCCATATCATAATCAATTTATATTATACTACATTTAGACAAAATTTTAAATAGTTTTTGCATAATATGCAAAAATATTGGCGAAATGTTCTAAAAATAACGTACTTGATTTTACAAATTGTACAAATAACTTTAAAAAAAGCGGACGTTTAAACGTCCGCTTTTATTATTCTTTGTCAAGCCTTGCAGCTTTCAGCATTATAGCGCATTCAAGCCGCTTTTTTTCAAGCTGGCATGAAAATTTATGAGCATTGTGAATATCTCCGGCGTAAATGTAATTATTTGCGTTGCATCCGCCGCTGCAATAGAATTTTGCCCAGCACTGACGACATTCCGGTTTGGTATAGACGTGAGCGGCGGCAAATTCTGCTTTAAGATCAAGATTGAAAGTACCCTCGTCGAGATTTCCCATTTTGAATTCCTCAAGACCTACAAACTGATGACACGGATATATGTCGCCGTCCGGAGTTATCGCAACATATTCATTTCCGCATCCGCATCCTCTCAGACGTTTTATAGCGCAGGGACCTTGGTCAAGGTCCAGCATAAAATGAAAGAAATTGAATTTTTTTCCGCGGTTTTCATTATCAAGGATTCTTTCGGATAATTTTTCATACTCTTTAAAAATCTGAGAAAGCTCTTTTTCTGTGAGAGAATATGGAACCTCAGGAGGACAAACAACCGGTTCAACGGATATCTGGTCGAATCCCTCGTTATAAAGACTAAAGACATCTTCGGAAAAATCAAGATTATACTTTGTGAAAGTACCTCTTACATAGTATTCTTTTTCGCCTCTTTTTGACACAAGTCTTTTAAATTTCGGAAGTATAGAGTCATAGCAGCCTGTTCCGTCAACTCTTTTTCTTACCTTGTCGTTTACTTCCTTTCTTCCGTCTATTGAAAGAACTACATTAGACATTTCTTTATTTATAAAATCAATTTTATCGTCGTCGAGCAAAACGCCGTTTGTAGTAATGGTGAATCTGAATCTTTTGCCGTAATCTTTTTCTCTTGATCTGGCGTATTCGACTATCTGTTTGACAACTTCAAAATTCAAAAGAGGTTCTCCGCCGAAGAAATCAAGTTCAAGATTTTCTCTGTCTCCGGATTTTTCAAGAAGAAAATCAATCGCTTTTTTTCCTGTTTCAAAGCTCATAAGCTTTCTGCCCTTACCGAAATCTCCCGTTGAAGCAAAGCAGTATTCGCAGCGTAGATTGCAGTCGTGAGCTATATGCAGACACATTGCCTTAATCGGAGAAGCTACGGAATATTTGGCAAATTTTTCATAATCGTCTTCTGAAAACAATATTCTGTCATTATAAAGAGCTTTTATTTCGTCATAGCAGGAGATAATTTCCTCAGACGGATAAAATCTTGAAAGCTTTTCCATAACCTTTTCAGGACATTTTTCTTCAAAAGGCGGTTCAACATTATCCAATAGATCGTATGTAATATCGTCCACTATGTGACTCCGCCGCTGTTTGTATCCAGCACTATGTTATACCCGTTAAGCTTATATTTATGTATCATTTTTATTTCACCTCATAAAATTTAAAAGGGACATATGGCGATGTCCCTTTTAATAAACAAACCTTCTTATATATTATCTTTCACATTTCTGGTTTGCCACTGTGCAGGAAGTTTTGCATGCGGACTGGCATGAAGCCTGACATTTACCGCAACCGCCTTTCTTAGCAGTTTCCTTGAGATTAGCCTTATTGATAGTTCTGATATGCTTCATAAAAACCTCCAAAAAAATCTTTCATAATCAACATGAAAACATTATACCACATTCAATAAGCTTTTTCAATAGCTTTTTACCGAAAAAATACACAAATATTACATGATTTTTATGTATGCTCAGTATAGTTAAAGGGGAGGACGTTTTATTTTTGAATTGACGCCTGTTACTCCGCCGGCGGCTCCGGCAATACACAGCATAATCAGAAAGCGTGTTAAACGAAACGGAGGAATTCCTTTTAAGTAAATTATTCCGGCTGAAAAAATAACGGCATAAATTATAATTCCGCATATTACCCCGTTTTTAATTCCCTTATGCCTTTTTTGTTTACCATAAAGGAAACCTGAAAAATATCCTCCGGAGCATATTGCAAGGCTTCCCCAAGACCGATATTATTCCGTCTGACATTCCCGCGGCTGACGCGGCATAGCTGAAAAGAAGAATAAGAGCCGTTATAAGCGCGATTCCGGAAACGGAAGAAAAAATAAGATTATAATATTTAAGTCTGCGGATGGTTCTTTTGTTTCTTTTCATGGCTGTTCACCGCCGTAATATTTTTTAATAATTTCGGCGATATACAATAGTTCGCCGGCCAGCTTTTCGCTGAATGCGGAATCGTAGCTGTATATCGCTATGCCAAGATCGTTTTTTGCTGAATATTCCGCCTGTCTGGATATTATACCGCTGTCCTCGATCCATTCATTTTTTCCGCTTCCGGCCCATTTATCTTCGTTCCCTACTTTATAGGCTCCCAGTCCTATAATAAGTGAAACATCGTCGCATGTATTTATATCCTTCCATTTTTTTACCGTTTCTTCAAAGGGACAGCTTTCATTTTTAAATCCGTAATAAATCTGAGGAACAATATAATCGCAGTAGCCTGATTCGGAGGCCCATGTTTTTACATCGGCGTATTGACCGGAATAATTTGAATCAATATTGCCCTGCGGACTGATTCCGAAGAGAGCTTCTTTGTTTTCCTTTTTTACGGCTTGGTATATTGAAGAAACCATTGTGTTTATGTTTTCTATACGCCATTTTTCCAGATCATTGCTTCCGGATTCTGAAAATGCGTCGGCGTCAAATTCAGTTTCAGATGTCGGATAGAAATAATCGTCTATATGTATACCGTCCACGTCATAATTTCGGACAATCTCCGCGGCGCCTGAAGCGATATATTCTCTTACCTCGTTATAGGCCGGATTAAGATACCAGCGGTCTTCAAGCTTTACTATATAGGTTCCGTTTTTTTTGCTGTCGTTATACCATTTTTTTATCTGAAAATTCGTATCCAGTGTTTTCATCTGTTCGTCTGTCTGACATCTCAGAGGATTTAGCCAGGCATGAACGGACAATCCCAGCTTATGCGCTTCATTAAGCGTTATTTCAAGCGCGTCATAGTTTCCGTTGTAATATTCGGCGCACGGAAATATATCTGATTCATAGCAGCAGTCGTTATATGCTCTTACATGAACATATACCGTGTTTATTCCTGTCTCTGCCGCCTGAGCAAGCCTGTTTTTTATACTTTCTGTAAATTCAGATTCGGTTTTATTATAAAGCATATCCCGATATTCCATATATGTAAACCACATCCCCGCTTGTTTTTCGTAGTTTATGGGAATATAGTTTTCATCATCGGCATTTTCAGCTTCCGTTGCTGTTTGCTCAGTCGGTTCAGCGACGCCGAGCTGATATAAGGTCTGTTCGTTGAGAGAAATATCCGTATCTCCGTTTAAGGTTTCGGTATTTTCTTGTTTTATTTGCACAAACGCCCGTAAAATCACAGAAAAAAACCTGCAAAAAACTTTTTTTGTTCTCTGCAGGTTTTCTATTGCAAATAAAAAGATATCAGATTTCTCCAGAAACTTCCGGTGCTGTTCCTGTCATCTGTGCTTCCTGCTCAAAAATGGCTTCGAATTCAGCACGGCTCAGCTTCTCTTTTTCCATCAGCTGCTTTGCACACTCATGCAGCACATAGGAATGCTCCAGAATAATCTGTTTCGCCTGATCGTGGCATTTCTCGATCATCTGGCGGACTTCCTCATCGATGGCTGCGGCTACATTCTCGCTGTAGCTCTTCGTATGGCCCCAGTCGCGGCCGATGAAGACCTCATCCGAGTCGGAATCGTAAGCGACAAGACCAAGGTTCTCAGACATACCGTACTTCGTAATCATGGAACGCGCGGTAGCCGTCGCCTGTTTGATATCCTGGGATGCGCCCGTTGTGATATCGTCGAAGATCAACTCCTCTGCCACACGGCCGCCGAGGCATACGGTGATGTACTGCATCATTTTGCCTCTCGTCTGGAACATATCATCGTTCTCCGGCTGCGGCATCGTGTAGCCCGCTGCGCCAGGACCTGTCGGGATAATGGAGATCGTGTAAACCGCCTCCATATCCGGCAGCATATGGAACAGGATCGCATGGGCCTGTCTCATGGTATGCGGTGATCCGTTTTTCTTTATCCGAAATGACTTTACTGCGCTTCTCCGCACCGATGCCCACTTTGATGAAAGCAGACTTGATATCGGACTGGCGCACAAATCTTCTGCGGTCCTTTGCCGCCATGATTGCTGCCTCGTTCAGCAGGTTCTCCAGCTCTGCGCCGGTGAAGCCTGCGGTCGTCTGTGCGATCTGTTTCAGATCCACATCCTCGGCCAGCGGTTTGTTCTTTGCATGGACTTTCAGGATTTCCTCACGGCCCATGACATCCGGCGGTCCTACAACCACGCGGCGGTCAAAACGGCCCGGACGGAGAATCGCCGGATCCAG
>ENA-OQCO01000335-OQCO01000335.1-human-gut-metagenome-genome-assembly--contig:-NODE-335-length-27059-cov-2.176110_pt1 | contig 27059 bp, 26 predicted proteins | sample MGYA00242500_ERZ504582 | MGnify/ENA primary metagenome ERZ504582 (study PRJEB26092, sample SAMD00036346) | human gut metagenome | host: Homo sapiens | study: EMG produced TPA metagenomics assembly of... | reverse complement strand
CCGGTCCGAGTCCATGCGGCGCGGCTTGCGGGATCCGCGCCGGCGCAGGTCCGCCTTCCTCTGCGTGGCCAGCGCCGAATAGAACGGACCCGAGGTCCACGGCCCGGTCTTCAGCCGTTTCGGCCGGTAGGGGCGGTACGACCCGTTCTCGTTGGACGCGAACCACAGGCCGCGCCTCAGCTCGCGTGACACCGTGGACTTGTCCCGACCGATTTCCTCCGCGATCTTCCGGACGCTCAGATGCTGTTCGCAATGCAGCTTCTCGATCAGGATCCTCTCCTCGGACGACAGGTGCGAATACTGTTGACCCATGAGTGCAACACCTTCTTAAGTTAGAAACTTCGAACACTTCCAACCCTAGACAAGGTGTTGCACTTCTATTTAGAACCCGGGAATAGTTCTGCATACTTGTCGAAGTTGTATTGTTGTTGTTTGCTTTCAGAGACCGAGCGACAGACGTTTTCATCAAATGACAATTGATCAATAGTCGCTAGCTCTGTGTGCATGTAGATCCAACTGAGGCAATCTTTAAAGTTCAGCATGATTGCCCCCGTTAGGTCATTGGCGATATCACGCTCCAAGGTCAGGAATGGCTGTGCCATGTTTTCAAAGATACGAGCGATACCCTTGTTGTCTTCTTCTACGAATGTAATGGATTGATTGGTTTGAGACTGCGCGCTGTACACGGAGAGTTGCTGCTTGAATCCGAAGAGTTGCGAATAGGTGGTGAGCGCTTGCAGGAAGTAAGGGCTATGTGTGGTGAGTAGTACGCGTACTCCTATTTTTTGTGCAGCTCCAACGATATAACGTGCATATGCAATTTGCAGTTGAGGATGCAGATGAATTTCAGGCTCATCGAGGATAAGAAAGTCCCCTGAACGAAGCATATGTTCTTCGAACAGATAGCGAAGTAGCATGGTTGCTTTGCCTCCAGCGGAGGCATTGGAGGCAAGTATAGGTTCAGATAAGTTGGATTTACTGCCGGATATGAGCATACGTCCATCTGAACTGGGACTTATCTTGAAAGGGAATGCATTGGCAAGATGGGCGGTAAGTTCCGACAAATCTTGTTGTGCAAGAATCTGATTAGCGATCGATGATTCGCTTCCATTAGGGCCGCGTCTGCCGAGCAGACGTCGCAGTGCTCTCGCCTCGCGTTCGTATGGACTTTCCCATATCCCATTGAATCGACGCGATATATTATCCGTGTTGTCGAAGGTATCATCAACGGCTTTGGGATCGTCAAGCATGACTACACGTGTGGAATTCGGCATCATGAACGAAGCCTGTGATACTTGATCATTGGCAAATTCCATTTCTGAAAGAATTTTGCCGTTTTCCAAGCGCAGGAATCCGTCGGCTGGAACGGACTCAATTCGGTTACTAATCTGACCTCCGAACATAGTTTTCAGAGTATTTCCTGCATACTTAGCTGCAAATGAGGTATCGGGAATGGATAGAAGTTGTTGCAGATTATGGATAAATTCTGTGCTGAGAGGGCCATCCTTCACTGCCTTTTCATACTGCGCCCAGATTGAAGATCCATATCGTGGAGGTGATGTCATGATACGTGTATGAAGCAAAGCGGAACGAATATCTTCTTCGGAAGGAGAGCCTCGTAATCCAAGGAGTCGCTTGGGTAGAGTATCAGTGAAAGGCCGTAAACTGCCGTTTTCTTGCGTAGCTAATGCATCAATGTTACTCATCAAGAACGAGAGGATGGAAAAGAATAGCGATTGTTGTAGTTCTTTTTCAGTTTCCTCATCAAAATCATGGAATGCGTCTATGGCGGTGAATAGCGCTTTCCCTACTGTGCTTTTTCCTGCGTCATTGTTACCGACGATGGCGGTAATGCCATCAAGACGAATAGAAGCATTACTGATTTTGCCTAGTGATTGAATTTCTAGCTTCATTGTCCTGCCTCGTTATCATCTTGTGGACGGGCTGATCCCGCTAATTACTATTTTACCTGGAGAATTTACTGTTCTCTCACGAATCGACGTTTGTCGTAATGTTTGAGCGCGAAATCTTGGTTTGTTTGTCATGAATGGTGAGCGCGTAATCCCGCATGGGCAGGTCGGTTTGCGGGGATGCTTGCCTTATGGAAGGCAGGCTGGACATGGCCACGGGGAAACGGTTGGCGAACAGGTTCAAGGCGGAGTACGCCAAGGGAACGAAGAGACAGAAGGGCGAGGTCCCGGACCGGCTCGTGGCCGCGGGCATGGGCCGGTCCACCGCTCGGCGTCTGCTCTCGCAGGCGGTCAAGGTCGAGGAACGAAGCCGGGGCGGGCGCGGCGGGAAACCGACGTGCCGGCGAGGACGCGCAACGCGTGTTGGAGCGGTTGCGGCTGTTGATGGGCATGCCGTGCGGCCCATATATGAAGGCCATGTTCGGCCAGTGGGTCCCGGCGCTCAGGGCGAACGGCGAGCTCGACGGCATCTGTATGTGATCAAATAAAGGTGTTCGGGCGCGAGGTGGTGACGTTTTCTTGGACTCGTTGAGTCAAGGAGAGCGTCGGCATGACGTATAGCAGGCAGCAGCGCGAGCGGGCGGTGGATTTGTACATCAAGTACGAGCACAGTGCCGCGAATGTGATCCATGAGCTGGGGTATCCGAGCAGGACGATTCTGTATGTGTGGTACCGGGAGCGGCTGGAGGAGGAGCGTACCGGCGTTCCCTCGGGGCGCGGGCAACGGCATCGGCGCTATAGCGACGAGCAGAAACAGGCCGCGGTGGACCACTGCCTCGAGTACGGCAGACGGCCCGGCCGCACCATGCGCATGCTGGGCTACCCCAAAAGCAAGGAGCTGCTCATGGCGTGGATCGACGAACTCGCGCCCGGCCAACGCAAGCTGCGTCACGGGCCGGTGCCCGAGGAACTGAAAAGGAGGGCGGTGGCGGCCGTCGCGTCCGGCAGGATGAAGTCACGAGAGGCGGCCGCCGGGCTGGGCGTTCAGGCGGCGGTCGTGAGAAACTGGAAACGGCAGATGCTTGCGAAGTCCAGGGAGGAACCGGTGTCCGAGACAGAGAGAGGGAAGGCCGTCGCGAGAGCGGGGAATCCGGCCGGCGCGCGGCCCGCGGTTCCGAATTCGTCGGACGCGGCCGGTCCGGCGGACGCGTTGGCGTCGATGCAGAGGAAGGTGGAGGAGCTCCAGGCCCGTCTGAACGCGCTGGACGCCGACGTCGAACGGCAGCGGCGGGAGAAGAGGGAGCTCGACGTCGAGATCGCGATTCGCCGCGGGACTCTGGAGCTGTTGGGAAAAGGGCCGGGCGCAGACCCGGAAAACCTGACCAGCCGGGAGAAGGCCATCCTCGTCAAGCAGACCAGTGAGAGGCCGGGCGTGACCGCCAAAAGCCTGTTCGACGCGGTCGGCATTCCGCATAGCACCTACCATTACCAGCCCGACGCCATGAACGGGCCCGACAGGGACGCGTGGCTGCCGCCCTTGGTCGAGGAGGCGTTCGAGAACAGCGAGAAGCGCTACGGGTACAAGCGCGTCCATCTGGAACTGAAGGGCATGGGGATAACGGTGTCGGCCAAACGGGTCATGAGGCTCATGACCAAGCATGGCATGGTGCCGTTGCACAAGAGCGCGAAGCGGTACAGCTCGTACAAGGGCGAGCCGGCCAAGGCGCCAGCCAACCTCGTGAACCGCGATTTCCACGCCGAGAGGCCGAACATGCCGTGGGGCACGGATTTGACGGAGTTCTCCATCCCGGCGGGCAAGGCGTACCTGTCTCCCATCATCGACTGCCACGACGGGCTTCCGGTCGCCTGGACGATCGGCACGAGCCCCAACGCCGCGCTGGCCAACGGCATGCTTTCGGACGCGTGCTCCACGCCCAGGCCCGGCGAGACGCCGATCATCCACTCGGATTAAGCCGGGTTTGTTGTTAAGCCGGGGAACGGTTCGGGGTCTTGGTGGCTGGCCGTGTCCCATGTGGTTTCCCGGCTTAACGTTCCGGGTTATGTTCGTCTTGTCCCATTTGATTCGAACGAAGGAGTTTGCCATGGGTGAGACGACGGTTGGCCATGTCGCGGGCGAGGTGGTCCGCGCGCTTTACGGGGCCGGTTATATGGAATCCACCATAGGCCAGTACCGCAAGTCCATCAGGGCGTTGGAACGGTACGCCGGAGGCCCGGATGCGGTGTACACGCGTGGGTTGGGCGCGGGGTTCGCCGCGTCGACCTTCAGTGAGCGGACGGGCGGTTTCAGCAGGCAGCGGTGGTTCGATTACGGCAGGCTGGCGCGTTTGTGCGACTCGTATCTGCGGTCCGGTTCGGTGGACCTGGGCAAGTGGCGCAGGAGCAGGCTTGCGGAGCCGGTGGTTCCGGGTTTGGCCGTGGTCATGGAGCGTTGGGAGGCGTATCTCGCCGGTTCGGGACTGGCTTCGGCGACGGTGGGGCATTACCGTCGGATGGCGGGCTTGTTCCTCACGTGGCTGGAATCTCATGGGGTCGTGTCGTTGGACGGTTCGGATGGCTCGCATGTGCTGGGGTTCCTGGCCGGGCTGCGTTCACGCTGGTCGGAGTCGTCGATGCGGCACGCCGCGTCGGACCTGCGCCCGTTGTTCAGATGGCTCGGGCGGGATGACCTGGCGGACGCGATCGGCCTGGCCGGCATACGCAGGACCCACGCGATCGCGGGAACGTTGCCCGACGACGAGCACCGCCGCTTGCTGGAGGCGTGCGCCTCGCGGTCGGTGCCGTCGAGGGACGCGGCGATCACCCTGCTGTCGCTGACGTGCGGGCTGAGGGCATGCGATGTGATCGGTCTGAGGATCGCCGACGTGGATTGGGATTCCATGAGCATAGGTCTGGTGCAGCGAAAGACGGGCAATCCGTTGACCGTGCCGATGACGGGACCGCTGGCCGCGAGGCTGGCGTCCTGGCTGTTGGACGAAAGGCCCGCCACCGACGACGACCGTGTGTTCGTGCGGTACAAGGCGCCCCATGTCGCGCTTCGGGGTCATTCATCGGTGTACGAGGCGATCAGCCGTGTCATGCGGCACGCCGGGCTCGGACGCCGGGGCGGTTCCAGGCTGTTGCGGCGCAACGCGGCGACGAGGATGCTGGAGGCGGCCACGCCGTTGCCGACGATCAGCGCGGTGCTTGGCCACGCCGACCCCGATTCCACACGCGTCTACATGGCCACGCACCGCGGGGGAATGCTCGCGTGCGTGCTGCCCGTGCCGGAAGGCGGATCGTCATGAGACCCACGGAACACGGATTCGTCGGCCCGCTCGCCGGCGAATTGGAGGAGTACATCCGCTTCAAGGCGTCCATGGGCAGGCATGGCGCCACCCGCGTCCAGGTCCTGCGCTCGTTCGACCGGCATTGCCTCGAACACGGGGCCGTGCGTCTGGAGCGGGGCGTCGTGGAGCGATGGATCGCCCATAGGATCGACGCGAATCCCGGGGGTTGCCGCTCGTGGTTCTCGTACATCAGGGACTTCGGCAGGTGGATGCGACTGGCCCACGATCCCGACGCGTACGTGCTCTCCGACCAGTGGAAGGCCGGATCCCCGCGTCCGACGCCGTACCTGCTGACGGACCGCGAGGCCGCCCTGTTCCTGCGGGCCGCGGGAACGTTGGAGTCTCCGTCGCCGTGGGCGTGGCAGTCTCGCGCGTTCTTCATGCTCATGGCCTGCTGCGGGCTGCGCACCCGAGAGGTCAGGAGACTCGCCGTCGGGCACGTCGACCACAAGGCCCGTTCCATCGACGTGGTCGATTCCAAGGCCGGTCGCAGCCGCAGGCTGCCCGTGGGCGACGAGGTCGCCGCCGAACTGCTGGAATGCGACCAACGGTCCCGAGAACGCTTCGGAGACGACCGTCCCGCGTTCTTCGTCACCTCCACCGGCAATCCGGTCTCCCCGGGCATGCCCGGCGTGGTGTTCCGCCGCGTCTGGACGCGGGCCGGGCTCGAGTGGCCACAAGCCGGCGAACGGCCCAGGCCCTATGATTTCCGGCACCGGTTCGCGTTCGCGAACATCGAGCGGTGGACTCGCGACGGCGTGGACGTGATGGCGATGCTGCCCTATCTGGCGGCCTACATGGGACACGCCGGCATCGACAGCACCCTCTACTACGTGCACGCCAGCCCCGATTTCATGGACGGATACGCGGACCTCGTCGCCGACGCCGAACGCGTGGTCCCGGAAACGGAGGAACCATGAGCAAGGCAAGGAAAACGGCCGCCAGCTCCGGTGAACCGGACTTCTGGCGAGTCGCGCGCGACTGGCTGCACCACTGGCTGCCCAAGGTGCGGGGCAGCTCGCCGAAGACCGTCGAGGCGTACCGCATCGGCCTGGAATCCTACGTCCGATGGCTCGAAACCACGGAAGGCACGCAGCGCAGCCACATCGGTTTCGGGCATTTCGACCGGGCGCGCCTGGGCCGGTGGGTCGAATGGATGCGGACCGAGCGCGGGTACTCGGACCGCACCATCATGCTGAGGATGACGACGATGCGCGTGTTCCTCGACCACGCGGGCCTCGAACACCCGGCATTGACCGCGCTGGGCAACGACGCGGCCGGCATACGTGTCAAACCACCCGCGCGCGAACCCGTCGACCACCTCGGGGAGGAGCACACCAAAGCGTTGCTGACCGCATGGGGCACCGGCGACGCCAAATCGCGCAGGAACCGCATGCTCCTGATCCTCATGTACGACACCGCCGCCAGGATCGGCGAACTCGCCGCACTGACCATCGCGGACGTGGGTATGGATAAGCCGGCCAGGGTCACGCTCACCGGCAAACGCGGCAAGAGCCGGGTCGTGCCCCTGGGAGAAAGGACACGAACCCACCTGGCCGCCTACCTCGAGGAATTCCATCCCGGACCGTCCATGCGCGACGGCGACAGGCCGTTGTTCCACTCGACGAGGAACGGCGCCATCCAGCCGCTCTCCGTGGACCGGATCGACGAGATCCTCAAAACCGCGGCGGCCAGAGCACGCCGCGGGACGTGCCCGTCCATGCCCGAACGCGTCCACTGCCACCTGATCCGCCGGACCCGCGCCATGGACCTCTACCAACAGGGCGTGCCGCTACCGCTCATCATGCAACTGCTCGGCCACGAAAGCATGAGCACAACCAGCGCGTTCTACGCGTTCGCGACCCTCGACATGATGCGCAAAGCCGTCGATGCGGCCAACCCCGGCCCCGACCCCTCCAAGGAGACATGGCTCAGCGAGCAACGACTCCGACAACTACACACCCTCAAATAACCCGGAACGTTAAGCCGGGAAACCACATGGGACACGGCCAGCCACCAAGACCCCGAACCGTTCCCCGGCTTAACAACAAAACCGGCTTAATCGGAGTTAAACCGATGTCGGTTTAATTCCGACAGGGGTTGCCATTACCGGTGGCCGGAATGGATCCGCATCTGCACCGAGCACGGGCTGACCCGGTCGATGAGCGCGAAGGGCTGTTCGCCGGACAATGCGGCCGCGGAGGGGTTCTTCGGCCGTCTCAAGCAGGAGTTCTTCCACAAGAGGAGCTTCCGGGGCGTGACGATCGACGAGTTCACCGCGATGCTCGACGAGTACATGGTCTGGTACCGCGACAAGCGCATCAAGACCGAATACGGCATGAGCATCATGGACAAACGCATCCAGCTCGGGCTCGTCGTCTGAAACCATCCGGTACACTGACCAACGACCATACAGACAACGAAGTCCAACAAAACGTCACCGCCCCCGGGTATTCCCTTGACCTATCCGTGTTTTCGCTCTGCAAAGTAGTTCTGAGCGGCGGATCGATACTCACACAGATGTGTACGGTGTGCTGTCAGCGTCTTTGTAGTTTCGCCGGTCAGTTGCCTGGTAATCCAGGATAAATCAGTCATGGTTCCTCACTTCCATGTGAGGCAGTACACTTGGGTACTGCCTCTATTGAGTGCATTGATAAAGGTCAGCCCCGCAAGCGCTACCAACATTTGCGGGGCATTTAAGTTTTGATACAACCGAGAGGAAACCGGGGCTGAAACCCCGGCGCGATAGCGTGTTATCCGACGTTCAGCGTCAGCACTTCCACGCCATCAATCAGGACAATCACCCTAGGGTAATCGTCTATGATTAGCAGATATGGTATTCGCCGCAGCAATCGCAGCGCCATACGGTGCCGAGACCATATATCATGGTTAATATCCTCTCGGTTGTAGGATGACCCGCACGTTTGTGTGGGCCAAGTTCCGCAAGGGACGCGAAAGCCGCAAGCGTTACAGCACTTGCGGCTTCGTTTTTTCATGTTCCGAGCGGAACAACCGAGGGGCCAAACGGCCCAGTGCCTAGACTATGGGGTAAACCCAGTGAGTTTAGGCTTGACTGTGATTCTTGTTAGCCGCTCACAGTCAGGCGACGGCGGGCCCATTGTCCCGCACATTACATTTGAGTAGAGCGCACACCTAGCTTTCACTAGTGTTTTCTTTCGGCTTCTCAGCCTCCAACAGTCTGCGAGGATTACTGACCTTGAGCGCGTCGCAAAGTTGATTTTACTGCGTCCGAAGGGCTTGATGAGCTCAATAAACTGCGCATAGACAAAGCGGCTTTTGCTGAACTTAAAACCATGGGAAACATAGCTTCGTCTTTGCTGGAAGGCGGTGTGACCGGGGCAGCCAGCGGTGCATTGGCTGCGTTTGGTGCATATAGTGCCGCGTCGGCACTTGCCACGGCTTCCACAGGAACTGCGATCAGTGCATTAAGTGGTGTGGCTGCTTCCAACGCCACGTTGGCGTTCTTCGGGGGAGGGTCCTTGGCTGCAGGTGGCTTGGGAATGGCCGGTGGCGCCGCTGTACTTGGAGGTTTAGTCGCAGGTCCTGCATTGCTGGTCATGGGCGTTATCATCGGTGCCAAGGGTGGCAAAAACCTTGAGGAAGCGAAGACCCAGTCTGCTGAGGCAAGCAAATATTGTGAGCAGATGATGGCCGGTGCGGACCAGTGCGTTGCCATTCGTCGGCGTAGTTATATGTTCCACGCTTTGCTTGCCCGTCTTGATGCTAAATTCCTGCCTTCAATTCTTGAAATGGAAAATATCATAAAGACCGAGGGAACGGATTATTCGCAATTCCGTCAGGAAAGTAAGAAGACTATTGCCGCAGCTGCGTCCACTGCAGCATCAATCAAGGCCGTGCTAGATACTCCTCTGCTGGCCGAGGATGGGTCACTTACTTTGGAGTCGGAGAAGCTGATGAAGAACAGTGGCATTTGATGGGATGAGGATTCCGGAGCTGGACTGATGGTTCTGTGTCTTCTTCCGTCATTTTTCATGGCTTCATATAGATACGGCGCATGACGAATTCTACCAGGCGATCTGGGAGGAAGCGCTTGAGTTGCATCAGGGCCTTGTAGCTGCTGCCGACGGCGATGCGCACCGGGGGATTGCGTTTGCCGAGCGTCGCGACGATGACTCGGGCCACGCTTTCCGGACCGTCGCCGGTCTGCTCGTCATGAGCCATTTGTCCGACCGAACGTTGGCATTCGTCGTAGTACGGTGAATTGGCTGGCTCGGCGAGGATACGCGAGCCGGTGAATCCAGTGGATAGGTCACCCGGTTCGATGATTGTGGCGGTGATGCCATGACGGCGCCCCTCCAACCGCAGCGCCTCCACATACATTTCCAGCGCCGCCTTTGTGGAAGAGTAGTGCGATTGGAACGGCAAACCCAGCCGTCCTCCAATCGAGCCGACAACGATGACTCGTCCCCGCTTACGGTTGCGTGCCGCGGTACGGCGCAGCAACGGCAGTGCGATTTCGTTGACCTGCAACACGCCAAAATAATTCACATCGAACTGCTTGCGAGCGAGCGTCATTGGTGTGCATTCCGCAGAGCCGGCGATGCCGAATCCAGCGCAATGGACGATAGCGTCCAATCGGGGGAGAGCGCCGAGAATGCGCGTGATGTCAGCCGGCTTGGTGACGTCCATTTCGTAGGTAAACAGTTCGCCCTCGGCTCCAAGACTCGCTGAGTCTCAGGAACGCTCCCGTCCGCATCAAGTCCCACCGCAATTACACGCCAGCCTTGCGCAGCGAGCATCCTCGCAGTTGCCTTGCCGATACCACTCGTGCCTCCGGTGACCAATGCCACCGGCCGTCCATCATCCTTGATTGGTTCCATGTGTACTATTATCGCGCGGTGGTGGTGTCGGAATCACGGTATGGTGATAGCAGCCGCATGGAACAAGCTACTTGCTAGGCGAAGCTTGAGCGTCGTCATCCGTCTTGCGAGCATTCAGATGCCGGTGCTCGTATTCCTCGAAGTCATCACGGACGGCTGCCGCGGGATACTTGCTCTTGGTCTTTGCGAGCTTGCCATGACGATGTCATCCATATCCACACCAAGCGCATCGGCCATCATGATGCAATACGTAAGCACATCCGCTAGTTCTTCCCTGACATGTCCCTCATCCACGGATGGCGACTGCGGCGTCCACTGGTAGCATTCCAGCAATTCCGACGCTCGATGCTGATGGACTTCGCCAGGTTCTCAGGAGTGTGGTATTGGCCCCAGCCACGCTCCGCCACAAAATCACGAATCGACTGAATGGTACTGTCACTGATCATGACTGACATTCTAGGACTTGCTGAATGTTGGTCATGTACCAGAGCTCATGATGGACCATAATATGACTATGAACAGTGAGAGCTTGGCGCCGTTTGTCATCAACCTGCCATATGGCCAATACAGTAGGGAAGCTTTTGAAAAGGCTTTTGACGAATCCCTCGAGAAGCAGATGGGGCGCAGTGTTAATGATTCCGAGCTGGAACATTTCATGCTGCGATATGTGTTGGCATATCCAACGGTTTATGTCGTGTATTCAGGAAAGACCAATCGCTATTCGATGAAGAACGAATATACGGTGTACGTCGGTGAGACCAACGATATACGGCATCGTACATTCCAGCATCTTGAAAGAGATGCTAAAGAACGCGAGGACTGGAAAGCTGTAGCTGATGCTGTCTCGCGGAATGATGATGCATATCGGCAATATGTTATTTCACATCCCAAATTCAATAAGTCGTTAACCCTGGATGTCGAAAACCGTCTTATGCACTATATGTCCAGTACCGATTCGGTGAAAAGGCTCAACAATCGACGGACCAATGCGCAAGGCGATTATTACACCGCAGACCAGTTTGATCGGATTTTCTCGCAAATCTGGTTGAGATTACACAAGGAAGATTCTGACCTGTTCCCGGCGGAGGAGATCATCCGAGATTCCGCGTTGTTCAAGCATCGCCTTTTCATAAACTCAGCGATAGCCAGCTCGAAGCCGAAGAATCTATTTTGGTGCAACTTGCCGCCTTAGTTGCCGATAGCCGGCAACAGAAGAAAGCCGATGAGCAATCTTCAGATCGCCATCCGAAATTAATCTTTGTTCAAGGTGCTGCAGGGACAGGCAAAACGGTCCTGTTAAGCCACCTGTTCTACAGAATCGCGGCTGAAATCGGCATCCAAGGCGACACCTATTCCGAAGACGAAGATTATCCTGAGCTGTCACAAACGGCGAACGGCCGGCTTTCCTCATACATTCTTGTCAATCATAAGGAACAGGTGCACGTATATAATCAGATTGCCACGAAACTGGGTTTGCAGAAGGAATCTGGTGAAGTGGTCATGCTGCCCAGTCAGTTCATCAATCGATTCAGCCTACGCAACGAGCATGGTCGAGGCATTCCAGACCAGCCGCAAGGCCTGGCGGACATCGTGCTCATCGACGAGGCCCATTTGTTGATGACACAAGGAAATCAGGGGTATTCCGGGAAGAACCATCTGTATGACATTCTGCGCAGAGCCCGGGTGGTGATTGCGGTCTTTGATCACAATCAGATTATGCAGTCCAGCCAGCAGTGGGACCCAGCGGTGCTGGAAAAACTTCAGCTGGACTCTGATTCGACTCAGACCGCATGCGCGACCGGGAAAATCGGCGCATTCAAAGCGGTTGATTTGGGCGCCGAATATCATCTGCCGTCCATTTCCGTGGACGTTGCGCATGTCCATTTGAAAAAGCAATTCCGTATTGCCGCGAGTAAGTCGATGATTCAGTGGATTGACCGATTCGCTTCGGGGAAAGGTATCGGTCCTTTGCCCGTTGATACGGGCGAGTATGCCGCAGATGGTGAAGTGATTCGAGAACCTTATGACGTTAAGGTGTTCGACTCGCCGGTTGATTTGTTTAATGCCATTCACGCGAAGGCCCAGCTGAAGCCCGATGGTTGGGATGGGGCTGGACTGTCCCGTTTGTTGGCCACCTATGACTGGAAGTATTCGGCGAAATCTGAGAATCAGAATGATCCGCATGGCTTTTGGAATGTGGAACTGCATCGCGATACTTCCGGCGTATGGCGTATGGGACTTGCGGATGACCATGGATTCGATCATTCCGCAATAAGTTCTGACCAATTCTGCAAGCCTTGGAACAATCAGCTCGAAGATTCCGCTCCGAAGAGCAGGAAAGGCATCGACAAAGAACTGGCTTGGGCGGAGAAGCCGTACACCATAGATGAGATTGGCTCCATCTTCACCATCCAAGGGTTGATTTGAACTATGCCGGTGTGATCATTGGACCCTCGGCGACGTATCGTAACGGGGAAATCGTGTTCGATGCAAAGGCCAGCCAAAACTATCTGGCAACCAATAAGCGCAAAGATTTAGGAGATTTTGCCGAAGAAAACTTGAAGCATGAGTTGAATGTCCTGCTCAAGCGCGGCGTCCACGGTCTGTACCTTTTCGCGGTGGACGAAGGCCTGCAGCAGCGTTTGAAGGAGTGCTGCATCCATTAAGGTATGTGACGGATATTGTGCTGAAAATGCACTCAACATGCCGGGTGTCGTCGTTCGCTATGCCAAAGGCAAGGGATTCCTCATGGACGAGCATTTGGCCAAGGTCCGGGTTTGCAGCCAGCTGACCAATATCATCAGGAATCTCAGCGAAGAACAGGCTGGCATTTCTCTGCATAGTCAATGGATATGTGCCGAATGCCGTACCGCGTTGCCAATGTCGTCACTACAACGCAAACGCCAGCTCCTCCCGCAACGCAGTACGATTCGGATAACGTTCGACAATCTCGTGTGCCAGCACACGGGTCTCCTCATCGCCGAACACTGCGGCGAAACGACGCAGCTGTTTGGCGATCTGCTGGTATGTGGCGCGGCGTGCCGTCAATGTATTGTCGACGCCACGTTCCACCGTAAACCGGAACGCGGGCGTGCCCATGGTGCCGTATGGCATCGCGTCGAGGATTATCGATTTTGCCGATTCGGGGTGTTCGATGGCGATGGTGCGCAGCAATGGCAGCGGCGGGTAATCGACGGTGACGTAATAGGTCAGGGCCGCGTCCGAAAGCCGCTCATCCACGATGAGCTTCTCATAAGCGGGATTGCGCCAACTGCTGTGACGTTGTGTACCGCCTTTGGTGGTTATTTCCGGCTGGTACTTGATACGGTCGATGATGTTCCGGGCGCAATCTCTGGCCAGCCCATCAGCCACGTCATGCCATTCTTCTGCGCTAAGACCGCCGTAGATGCGTAACAGATTGCGTAGTTTACTCACGTAATGGGTATCGGATCTGTCGTTGCAGGAAAGAATGTAGTACCGATACACGTTGGCGAGCAGGCCAACGTCATTGAGTCCCTCGGCGCAGCATTCCATGATGGTATGCCATCCATGGGGCAGCAGGTCCGGCAGCAGACCGTTATGCCGGGCATCGATATCGACATCTTCCATATCCCGGCTCGACAGAAGGAAACCTTGTGCGAGCATGTATGCGGAACGCAAGCGCCCTTCATGAATCATGTTCGCAGCATTCATCAGCGTGAGGGCCATTGACTCCGGGTAGTCTTTCAGAAGCTGCTCGCGTCCAGCGTCATCGTTGGATAGAGCGTATAGGTCGTAGGCGCTCATGAGTGTGAACAACTGCAATACGTGTAACGATTCATCCGAAATGAAGTCGGTTTCGTCGTCTACTTCGCTCGTATCCTCGTTATCCTCATCCTCGTCGTCCTCGTCGCTTTCTTCGCTTTCTTCGTTGAACGAGTATTCCAGATTACGCGTTATCGCGTTCTCGATCACGTCATAGGCCCATATGCGTTTGTCGTCATATTGGGCGAAAGCGAGCGCGCTGGAAATCAGCAACATACTGTTCAATGGTTCGCATTGCCGCATGTCTTTGTCGTTCGCGGCCTGCGCAATGGTGTTCAATGCCTTGCCGGCGGTAGAGGAGTCGGCGAATTCCGCCACATTCTCCATATAGCATCGCACGCGCATCGCCAGATCATCCATAAGCGTGAGCAAAGGTTCGGAGCCATCATCGTTCTCGGACGAGAGCAGAAGCGCGTGGACTTCGTGTATGCACAGTCGCAGGTTGCCGCATGCGCTCGCGTAATCACTGGATTGCAGGGCATTGCCCGCGATAGCCCGCACGGTTTTGATGAATTCTGTGTAGTCACAGGATTTGCTGTACGCATCGCTGTGCTTACCGATATGAATAATGAAACGTTCATGGCATCGGCGGATTGTGTCGGAGAGCATGGTTTGTGCGTCGATCAGCGGGATTAGCGGTCGTTCTTCGTCTGGCTGGGCGCAGAAAGTCTTTGCGGCTTCGCGCAGTTGGGCGGACCACAGGAACAGCAGATGGCCTTTGCCTTGCTCTGCGCGCGCGTCGAGGTGTTGCTGGATGGGATCCAGCACGGTGCGGGGGAGTGCGATGACGCCATCGTGAGCGTTGGCGGTGTCATCATTGTGGTGATTGCCGTGCGCGCCAATGAGCTGTTTGCGCAGTTCGTAAAGCACGGCACCTATATGCTTGCAATATGGTGTTCTCTGATACGGGCAGGTGCACGCGGCGGATTGTATGCGAATCGAATTGTCGTCGGTTGTGGATTCGTGGTCGGTGTTACTGCTGGTAGTGGCTTGGTCATCAGTGTTTGCTTCATTGGCGTTCTCGCCGTGAGCGTCTTTGCTGAGGCGGATGTCAACGTCATAACAGTCATCGGCACTGCCGGACACCTGCGCGTGATACAGCTGCGGCGCAATCTCCTGCACCGAACTCACTCGGCCTGATTCCCAGTAATCGGTGGCGCGTTCGAGAATCAACGGTGTGCCTTCGAACATGACCTCGAATTGAGCCAGCGTTGGCTTTTGCGGAACAACTATACTGCTGATTGTAGCGGGTGGAGTGTTACTCGCCGCTTGGCGGTGCATACTGGTCTGATGTAGTCTTGTTTCCACTGGGTAATCGCATTCGGGGAAGAGGCGTCAATGGCTGTACTGACAGATGCTGAAGCTCGTCGTATGCTGGAACTGCTGAAGGAAGCTTTGTCTCCGAAGTCCATCACCCTGAATAAAGGCGAGAAGCAATTCCAATTGCATCAGATAAGTTTGTAGTCAAATGAATCGTAGTGTTTACGACGAGAAGAAAGTATGACGAGTTCTGATTTTGACTCATTAATTCGAAGTTACGGAAAATGGCTGTCTGATAACACGACTTATACGCAACTGGATGAGTGGTATGAAGTTAATGTTCCACTTCTGGATGAAGACAACGACTATACGCAGTTCTATGTGAAGCCCGGGAAGAACAGCGTAACGTTCTCTGATGACTGTGCCACATTACGCCGTTTGGAGTCGCATGGGATGACTGTGACGGAATCGCGTTTGGCAGTGCTCAAAGATATTCTGAATCAGTTTGGTATTGAACGTAACGGCGACGAGCTTACTCTGACGAGCGATACTGCTGATTTTGCTGATGCCAAGAATCGGTTCCTGCAAGCTATCATCAAAGTTGGTGATATGTCTATGCTGGCCAATCCCATGTGCAGACGTATTTTGCAGATGACATTCGTATGTTCTTTAATGCGAACAACATACGGTATGTGGAAGGCGCTCAGTTCCGTGGCAAGTCTGGTTTGCTGTGCCAGTATGACTTTGTGTTGCCGTTTACGAGTAAACAGGCGGAACGATTCTGCACATCTATTACGCGGCCTTCCCAGCGACTCATTTCCAGTACCTTATTTCATGGGAGGATACGCAGGCGGCACGAAAGACACCAAGTGAACTGGTTGTTTTCCTCAATGATTCGGATCGGCGCATTGACAATCAGCTAATAACCGCTTTGGAAAAGTACAATGCGTATCCCATTAAGTGGAGTGAGCGGGAATTTAAGGAGAACTTGTACAAGCTTGCTTCGTGAGTGGTGTTTGTGGCTTTGGTCGGGAGCGAGGTTTCTGCTGTTTGCCGTGTCGACCTCCCCTCAGTCGCCTACGGCGACAGCTCCCCTCGGGGAGGGGAGTTAAGGAAGCGCTTAACGTGCGTGGGGCTTCAGCCGCTCCCAATACGCCCGAATCGCGCCGAACGAATACACCGCGATCGCGACCCAAATCACCATGAACGCCGCATAGCCCTGCGCGCGCATCGGCTCGTGCAGCAGGAGCACAGCCACACAGAACTGGATCAGCGGGTTGAGATATTGGATGAAACTCACGGTCAGGTAATGGCTGTGCTGCACGCCGTAGGAGAACATGGCCAGCGGAATCGCGGTGGCCAGGACGGAGAACGCCACTAACAGCGCGACCATGGCCGCCAACGTGGCGACCAAACGATACGCGAGCACGCTGGTGGCATTCATACTGGACAGTGCGCGCCAGTACAGCGGCAGCACGCCCCAGCCGATATTGGACACGAGCGGCGCGGCTATCCCCATTCGCGTCTGCTCGACGGTACGAACCGAAGTCACGTCTCACCACCATAGCGACTGATCACATGAGTGTCCCGCACCTGGTCACATGGCATATTGGACTTGCTGATGATGAACAGTACCGGTTATTGTTAGAGTCTTTTCCATAGGACACGGAGATTGAACAGATGATTCGGCCTTTTCTGAGGGCGCGAATCAGATTCGTAACGCAGTGGTTTGTCCCAGACTCTGTTACGGTGATAATAACTTCATCGTTGATAAGGGAGTCTTCATGGCAGGCAATGGCAACACGGCATTTCGTTTCCGAGTCACTTTGCGCCTTGACGGGCGTGAATGCTGGCGGGAGATTCTGGTGCCGGCATCATTGACGTTCTTCGATTTGCATGCGGTATTGCAGGAATGCTTTATGTGGTACGGCGAGCATCTGTTCTGCTTCTGCGCCACATTTCCGAATGGGAAGCAGGTGCAAGTGGAAGAATTGTGGGGAGAAGAGCCCTCATACCATGAGGCGAAATACGAACAATATATGCCGGTGGAGCCGTTGCCGGAAGTTCGCGTTGCTTCGGAAACCGAGCTGGGCGACGTGTTTCCCAAGGTGCGTACCGCTCGCTATTACTACGATTATGGTGACGATTGGATCCATGATATTAAGCTGCTGCGTACCTACCGCAGCGTGCACGTTGCGGATCCTCAGCTTTGGGGATGGGGCTGGGGATGCGCCTCCGGAGGATGTCGGCGGGGTGTATGGGTTCGAGCGGTTCCTTGATACCTTGGGCAATCCCGAAGATGAAGAACATGATGGCATGGTTGAGTGGGCCGAGGACCAGATGTGGGATCGTTTCACGCTGAACCGCCATCGTGAGCGTCTGTTCCGTTGGCACAAGCACCGTGACATGATGTTGCATGGGTGATGCTGAACAGATGATAGCCGAACTGCATTAGGCTACTACGTCCCACACCGTAATGTATGACCAATCATTAGGAGGCCCGTCATGACTGCTCATTTCGACGAGTTCGAAGAGGAGATGACCTCCCGCAGCCTGGAGCGAGCATATGATTACGTGGACGAGCATAGGATCGGTGGGTTAGAGGAAGTGTCGGCCGGACTATTCCACGCCGAAGTGCACGGTTCTGAACTCTACGATGTCGATATTCGACTTCGTGGCAACGATATCGTGTTCGCATCCTGCACCTGCCCCTACGACTATGACGGATACTGCAAGCATATTGGTGCGGTGCTCTTGACGTTGCGTGATTACAAACACGGCGGTAATCATCAGCAGAACGTGACATACGATGCGATGATTGCAAAGCAGGACGACTCTCGGCCAGACATACCCGTAGCAGCAAATCCTCTCGCATCGAAACCTGAAGTGTTCAATCGAGTGCTGCAACATATTCGAGAACGAGTGGGACTGCGCAAATCAGAACGGTGGACGCCCGCTCAGCATTTCTATCTGGTTTGGAATCAGGACGAAATCAATGCCATCGTGACTGCGAATCCGGCAATCGCGAGCGGCATGGAACCATTGATGCCCGAAAGCGCCGTGGATCGCGTCATGGAATCTCCCATGCGGCGACATCTCGGCAAGGACTACGGCTGGAAATTCGAATGGGGAGATGCCGCCATAAACGGCGTGATGGCCGTATTCGAGGAAGCAGAACAATCGAACGACTATCCGCTGGCCATGAGACGCATGTGCGCGGCTTTGCGAAAAACAGTGTGGTTCGCGAGACAAGTCGATGATGAAGAGGGTGCGCTACAGACATATATCGAACACCTCAATGAGCGGATCCTCGCTTATACGTATGCCGCGGCACCAATCGTTACAGGCGAGCAAGCGCAGCAGATGCTGATTGCAGCGTTGAGATTCATACGTGATACCCCTATGGTCGAGATGCTGTTTTGGCCGCACACGCCGCTGGAATGCGTCATCCCATTCGCGGATATTCACGCACGAGGTACGGCGGACGTAGAACAGATGGAGCATCAGCCCGCGAGATCGGCACGACCTCGTTCATGTGCCGCACCTATGCGCAGTCCACATTGAATGTTGCCCAGCAATTCCTTCATGACAAGAAGGGGGATTCCATTGACGGCCATCGAACGAACCTGACCGATTACGATTGGCGAGCTGCACAGGACTATCTGATGAAACTCCATCATGACTTTCTGCTGTACGGCGGCGACGCAATTAGTGCCGATGAGCTACTGTCCAAAAACACGGACGTGGCCGAATGCAGATTTGCCGTCATCGCACGTAAATTCCTGGACGGGGATTATGCCGGGGCCGCCGCTTTCTTGGAACAGACTTACGATTGGGATGCCGCGCAAAAGCATGCGGGGTATTGGGAGCTCACCGCTCAACTGCCGCATGGCGAGCTTACCATGCTGGAGGCCTGCTATGAACGACTGAACGATGAGAACGGCATCAAACAATTATATGAGTACTACGTCGCTCACAGTGATTCAGTGGCGGACGAACGTTGCATTCCCATCCTCAAATCGATGGTCGGCAAATCGGGCTGGCCTCAAAGCGTTCAGAACATCCTGCGCAACTTTCATGAGCATGATTTCGGTGGGAAAGTCCTTGCACGACTCATGACTGAAGAGCGCCTATCCGATGAGGCCTTGGCCTTAGCCGGGCAGCGGCCGGAACTCCTGCGTGATTTGCTCAAGCCCATCAGCCTCAATCACAGCGCGGAAGCAGAACGACTGATCAGAAAGCAACTGCCGCTGGATCGCGATCTGCAACAGGGAAATCGCAACGAATACCGATTCGTTGCCATGTGGATCGAGCAATATCGCAACGTTTTCGGACTCGACCAAGCCAAGGCTCTCGCCAAGGAGATCATGGCAAAGTACCCGAGACGGTATGCACTCAAAGAGGAAATCGGCCGCGTGCTAAAGTAACTTACTGATACCAAAACATTCTAACACTACTCCGACGATGCTCCGCCACCGCGGCCACAAGAATGCACGCAATACCGAATACGCGCAGCGCGCCGCCTTTGACCTGCGCATTCGGGCGGAAGAAAATACACCACCAAATCAGATACAGCGCATGACCCCACATCAGCTGCCGCGAACGGCTAAATCTGCCGAGTTCATCGAGTTCACCGGCCCTATTAAGTCCCTCAACTCCATCAATCGCCGTCTGACCCATCACATCACGCTTCATACACATTGCCGATTGACAGTCCTAGAACACAGTCTAGAACTGTCATGGTATGTTCGCGCAGATAAGGGCTCCAACAAAATTGGCTAAAAGAGAACTCGGCAACCTATAAAAAGGGCGCGCCCGTGTGCCCTTATCGTTCAGCTCCGCTCACGAATGAAATCGAAAATCACGTCGAAGACTGCTGGCTCCAAAAATCGTACTCATGTTCGGCGCCGTCGACTAGCACCAGCTGCGCGTCCACGCCGTGCTCGGCCAGCCGGTCGCGCATCTTGACGGATTGATGGTAGGGGACCACGGTGTCGGCGGTGCCGTGCAACAGGAGCATCGGTGGATACTGCTGGTCATCCCGCACCTGCAGGTAGGGACTCATATCAGCCGCACGCTGACGGACCTCGGCATTGATGCCGGTCTCATGGGTCGCACCCACCACGGCCGCGAACGGGCCGAAATAATACAGCCGGAATGGATTGGTCTCATCGTCGAATGCGTCGACAGCTTCAAGCATGTCAGTGGGCGGGAAGCAGCTGACCACGTACTTCACCGCATCGCTTTCATCGGCATTGGTGCCATCCTCATACCTCGGATCGTCGGCGGTCAACCCCACCAGCAGCGACGTGTTGCCGCCGGACGACGTGCCCCAGATACCGAGACGGTCGGGGTCCACGTGCCATTGACGTGCGTTTGCCCTGAGATAGCGGATGGCTGCTTTGACGTCCTCGAGATATGCGGGGAACATGTCGTGGGGGTCGCTCGAGGCATCGCGATGATTCACCGTAGCCACCACAAAGCCTTCGCGGGCCAAAGCCGAGAGCTGCGGGATCTCGTAGTCGCGATGCGGCGTGGTCCAGGCGCTGCCTTGCACGAATACCACGGTGGGGTAGCGGCGGTCATCGTCATCGCCGGTGGATTGTGGTGAGATGATATCCATCACCAGGTTATCGGCCCCGGTCTGTACGCCACGTTGCGGGTCAGCGTGGCCAATCCGGCAAGCGTGGGATTGTGCGGGATATGGATGACATTGTTTGCGCCGGCGTTGGCATCACTGACTTTGGATGAATCGGTAGTGTTCATGGAATCCCCCTAGCTCTGTTGCTATAGAGGTCATCATACAAGAATAGGCATGATCACGGCACAACGATGTCTCGATCACAGCGAAGACATGAAGACGCGAAGACGCGCCCGGCAGCGCGCGCTGCCTGCCTGCGGAGTTGCCTTCAAGTGCACTTCAAGCGATAAGGTGACATAAGCCGCGGCAATGGAGATTGCTGCCCGGCAACGAGGCGGACAGTGCCCGTTCGCCGATTCGCGATAACAGAAATGAGACACTATGAAGACTCAGGAAATCGGACAATCCGGCATGATTGCGTCACGAGTGGCGCTGGGTGTGATGCGCATGGACGCGCTGGATGCCGCCGATGCGGCACGTACCGTGGCCGTGGCCCATGATTCTGGCATCGACTATTTCGACACGGCGGACATCTATGGATTCCATGATCATGCCGCGCACGCCAGTTCGAAGCGTTTCGGCCAAGCGTGGAAGGACGCAGGACTCGACCGCAGCACCATCTTCATCCAAACCAAGTTCGGCATCGACTACAGTTTCGGCGAAAACGATGGCGGCGCCAACGGATATGACTTCAGCGCCAAGCATCTGATTGACGCACTCGATCACGAGCTTGAGGCTTTGCAGACGGATTACGTCGACGCCGTGCTGCTGCACCGTATTGACACGCTGTTTGAGTTGAACGAGGTCGCCGAAGCATTCGACGCGTTGGAATCAAGCGGTAAAGTGCGTCATTTCGGAGTCAGCAATATGGGCCCGTGGCAGATCGAACTATTGCAAAGCGGCCTTCGTCAGAAATTGGAAATCAACCAACTGCAGTTCGGCCTGATGCATACACAGATGCTCGACGCTGAAATCCAATTCAATATGGCGAGCGATCCCGCAGCCGATCGCACCGGCGGCATCCTGCCTTATTCACGGCTGAAGCATATGACCATTCAGGCATGGTGCCCATTCCAATCCGGCACGGAATACGGTCCGTTCGTCGGCAACGAGCATTTCCCCGAGCTGAACGCCGAATTGACCCGTCTTGCCGGCAAATACGGTTCCACGCCCAACGGCATTGCCGTCGCTTGGATTCTGCGTCATCCCGCCGGTATCCAGCCGTTGCTCGGCTCAATGACACCGGAGCGCATCCGCCAGATGGCGGCCGGTGCCGATATCGAACTCGAACGCCGTGACTGGTGGTCGCTGTATCAGGCAGCCGGCAATCCGTTGGTGTGAGCGAGAGATGACGAGACCACTGCCGTTGAGGCGCGTGTTCAGCGTGCATACATCTCAACGGCAGTCAATGCTGTGTCAATCCACCCACGACGAGAACAACGACACGAACATTCCGCGAATCACATCAGAACGACGGCATATCGAGCGAGGGAACTGAATCATCGGCCTTACTGGTCCCGTTCGCGGGCGAGCCGACATCGTGATTGTGGAACCACTCGACAACCCGTGTTTCACTCATCGGCATCAAATCCCAAGCATCCAAGCCAACATTCAGTGCCTCCGGGCGTGCACCACCGAGTCCCTCAATCTCAACCGTATCGTGCGGCTCCAAACTTTCGAACAGGTTAAGTGCGGGGCGGTCTTCCAACCACCAGTCGTGAAATACCTCATGACAGTCGCCTTCCCTTTTCGGCGTGCAGCAATCGTTTCCCATCCTAGGCGCAGCCGGCACCTGTCGGTTCGTGTTGCCATAATGAGGCGCATTGCAGGGGAACCAGTGAACGCAAGCTGCCAGCCATCGTGACGGCGAACGGGTTGAGAAAGGCGCTGTGCCTGACCCTTGGAACCTGTTGGCCAACACCATCGAAGGGAGCAAACGATGTCTTTTGACGCCGCCGCATTCGGCCCGATCACCTTGAACCACCTGCCGCCGTTCGCCCAGCGCCTACGACATGCAGTACACGTGGAAACCCGAATGGGACGTGTGAGGCGCACGATGGATGAGCGGTGGGCGCGTGCTTTGCGTGCCAAGGGCATTGATATTGACGAGGCTGACGGTGCTGGTGGGAAACAGGCACACGACGGCAAACGGCATACCGACATCACGGGTACTGGTCGACGCCCCGAGTCCCAGCCGGCTGCCGGGCTCCGCGGTCGATCCAATACCAGTACGAATCTGCCGGGGCCGAAGGTGACGGCACGCGCCACGCCATTCAAGGCCACCGGTCATAAGGGCGGCATCAGCCGGCAGGGGAATTGAGCTGATCGCAGAACCATCGCGCGATGAATGGGCGCGGCCAACGCCATTCCGCCATTGTTGAGCCGCTTCTACTTGGACCGGTACCTCTTTGAACGGAGATATCATTCCGCAAAAGGTCGAATGTACCTCTTTGAACGGAGATATTCCATATTGAAGCTATTCCGGCATCATATGGTACGTAGGAAATCCCGGATATCGGCGATTTCCTCATCACAGATGGCATGGGCCATGCCGGAATACTCGCGATAGGTCAGATGTCCGGCCCGTTCAAGGACCTGATGGGCCGTTTGCTGGTCGGGCAGCGGAATCGTGCGGTCCTGCGCGCCATACGCCAGGAAGAATCGGGTAGGGGAGTCAAGCGCCGCCTGTTCCTCGCCCATGAACGAAGGACTGAGCAGGATCGCGGCATCGAACAACGTCGGATGCACCTTGACCAGACGATACGACAGATAACCGCCTTGGGAGAAACCGATCAATATCTTCCTGCGATGGGCGAATGCCGAGGCATCCAGCAGTGAAGCCACCGCATCCCCGACCGCCGCGCATTCGCGTTGGCGCTCGTCCACGCCGCAGCCGTCGGGATACCAGTAATTGCCGCCCATATAGGGCCTCGCGTAGGTGGCGCGGAACGAGATATAGCTGGGTACGGCGGCAATTGCGGCCGGGGCCGCATCGGCTCGCGTCGGCGCATATACGGCGTCGAGAATCCGCATCATCTCGCTTTCGTCGTTGCCGTAACCGTGGAACATCAGGAAAATGGGGTCATTGCCGCCGGCATCGATCTGGCTTGTCATCTGCATTCGCATCGTCATCACCTCACCAGCGAGCTTACATGCATTAGACTTGTAGCGATTGACCCACCGAGCACGCAAGGAGCAAGTTATGGAGCCGAGGCGCGGGCCTCTCACCGCAGGCGAGAAAGTGCAGTTCACCGACCGCAAGGGCAAGAAGATCACCGATCAGCTTGTGGCCGGCGGCTCCACGCAGACCGAGCATGGCCTGATTCTGCATGACGATGTGATTGGCAAGACCGAAGGCACCGTAATCCTCACCGTGCATGCCAAGCGCGAGGCACAGGTCAATCAGGTCTACCCCGAGAAAGACAAGAACAAGCCGTGGAAATCGTCGCGCGCCATCGGCGGCTGGGAGTATGCGGTGATGCGCCCGCGACTGGCCGATTATGTGCTTTCGATGCCGCGCGGCGCGCAGATCATGTATCCGAGGACATCGCCCAAGTTATTCAGCTCGGCGACATCCGCTCCGGCATGCGCGTGCTTGAGTCCGGTGCCGGCTCGGGCGCGATGAGCGTGAACCTGCTGGACGCCGTGGGCGAGCGCGGCCACCTGACCACGATCGAGCTGCGCCCCGAATTCGCCAAGGTCGCCCAAGCCAATGCCACGCTGTACTATGGCGAGGCCCCCAGCTGGTGGGATCTCAAAACCGGCGACTTCGATTCCGTTGCCGCCGAACTGCCCGAACACTGGTTCGACCGCATCATGCTCGACATGCTCGACCCGTGGAACAGGCTCGAGCAGGCATACCGCGTGATTGCCCCCCGGCGGCGTGTTGGTCAGTTACGTAACTACCACCACGCAGATGAGCCGCATGGCCGAAGCCCTGCGCGCGGCCGGCTGCTGGACCGAGCCGCAGATCCAGGAATCGTTCGAACGCACATGGAAGGCCCAGGGCCTCGCCGTACGCCCCGACCACCAGATGATCGGTCATACCGGTTTCCTTGTTATCTCGCGCGCCATGGCCTCCGGGTTCGAGGCGCTCAGAAAGCGCGATCGCGTGACCAAGGACACACAGACCGACATCGACTCGCTCACCGACGAACAGCGTGAAGCGCAGATCGAGGAACTGGAACTGCGCGACATCTCCGACCACAAACTACGTAAGGTGTTGCGCGACCTCGACCGTCAGGTGGGAGAACTTGGCAATACGCACGAATAACCGCCAAACGATGAGTTTGTGAACGCTCACACACCTCTATACTGGAAGCAATACCACACCGCCACACCGCCACACCGGGCAGACGGTTCGTGAAGGGAGCCACGGATGGGCATCAAGCTGAGTAAAGTCGCCAAAGCGGCGAAGAAATACGACCATATTCTCATCATCATGAGGCATGCCAAGGCTGAGCCGTTCGGCGACAAGGGTGACTCGGAGCGCGAGCTCACCGACAAAGGTCTGAAACAGGCGAAGGCCGTGGGCAAGGGCATCGAGTCGTTGGGACTGGTGCCCGACCAAATCTCCTGCTCGTCCGTTACCCGCACGCGCCAGACGTTGGACCGCATGCTCAAGACCTTTGGCGACAAGCCAATCGTCGACTACCGCATCAGCCTGTATGACGGGGGAGTGCAGGCGGTGTTCGACGAGCTCGCCCACGTCAAGGCCAAGAATCGCGTGTTCATGATCGTGGGCCACGAGCCGACTGTGTCGATCAGCGCCCAATGGCTCGCCTCCGCCGACTCCGACGGCGAACGACTCGACCTGCTGAATTTGGGACTTTCGCCCGCATCCATCGTGATCATGGGATCGAACAAACCGTTCGACGAATGGCAGGTGCACAGCGGCGAACTGCTCGCGGTCATCAATGTGAAAGACTTCGACTAAAGCGGATATAAATTCCATCTATAACGACACTCTGCGGCCATTTATAAGGGCCGGAATCCGGATGTTTTGCTACCCTAAGTCGGGTTACGAACGCATACATTGGAGGATTCATGTCCACTCTGACTTCCGTCTCCGGCTTCCCCCGCATCGGGCAGAACCGCGAACTGAAGAAGATCATCGAAGGCTACTGGAAGGGTGCCAACGACCTCGCCGCCGTCAAGGCCACCGCCGCCGAACTGCGCGCCAAGCACTGGAAGCTGCAGCAGGCCGCCGGCATCGACCTCATTCCCAGCAACGACTTCAGCTACTACGATCAGATGCTGGACACCGCCATCCTTCTCAACGTGATTCCGCAGCGTTACGCACGTCTCTCCTTCGACAACCAGGAGGACACGCTCTTCGCCATGGCCCGCGGCTACCAGGGCGACAAGGGCGACGTGACCGCCCTGCCGATGAAGAAGTGGTTCACCACCAACTACCACTATCTGGTGCCCGAAGTCGAGTCGGCCGCGGAGATCAAGCTCAACTCCACCAAGCCGTTCGACGAGTTCAACGAGGCCAAGGCGCTGGGCATCGACACCAAGCCCGTGTTCATCGGCCCGTACACGTTCCTGAAGCTCGCCCGTACCCCGGAAGCCACCGAACTCGAGCTCGACAAGGGCCTGGTCAACGCCGTGGCCGCCGTCTACGTCGAAGTGCTCGCCAAGTTCAACGAGCTCGGCGCCGCATGGGTCCAGCTCGACGAGCCGTACCTCGTGCTCGACAAGGAGCCGGGCGACGTTGAACTCTTCAAGACCCTGTACACCAAGATCCTGTCCGCCAAGGGCAATGTCAAGGTGCTGCTCAACACCTACTTCGGCCACATCGCCGACGTGTACGAGACCGTCAACCTGCTCGGCTTCGACGGCATCGGCCTGGACCTCAACGAAGGTCGCGAGGAGAACCTCGAAGCCGTCGCCAAGTATGGCGTGGCCTCCAACACCACCATCTTCGCCGGCGTGATCAACGGCCGCAACATCTGGCGCAACAACTACGCCACCTCCCTCGGCCTGGTCGACGCCCTGAAGCAGGTCACCGCCAACGTGGCCGTCTCCACCGCATCCTCCCTGCTGCACGTGCCGTTCAGCACCGAAGGCGAGACCGGCATCCCGGCCGAAGACCTCAAGCACTTCGCGTTCGCCGTCCAGAAGCTCGACGAGCTCAAGGAAGTCGCCGCCCTGGCCGACGCCACCGAGGACGAGAAGAAGGCATCCGCCGCCCTCGCCGCCAACCAGGCTCTGTTCGACGGCACCCGCGTGG
>ENA-OQCO01000332-OQCO01000332.1-human-gut-metagenome-genome-assembly--contig:-NODE-332-length-27136-cov-2.349772_pt1 | contig 27136 bp, 32 predicted proteins | sample MGYA00242500_ERZ504582 | MGnify/ENA primary metagenome ERZ504582 (study PRJEB26092, sample SAMD00036346) | human gut metagenome | host: Homo sapiens | study: EMG produced TPA metagenomics assembly of... | reverse complement strand
TTTTATATTTTTAGGAATAAAAGTTACACTAGATTGTTTCTTAGCCATATATAACTTAGTAGCATAAGTCATAGGACTTCCATTTTCCGGTATTACAATAACTTCTATTGGCATTTCTTTAGTCGCATTATTTTTAATATCTTTTCCTATATATTGTAACGGATGTCCAACTATACGCCCAACGGTTCCACCCATACTACTTGTTTCTCTGTATGACTCAGAGAATTCCATTTCTTGTACGATTGCTTCGCTTGAATCCGTTCCAAGCCAATATCTTACCAAAAGTTTCGCATTATCGTCCTTTTGTAACAAATCAGCACCTACTTGAACATGTAGTTTCTGATATGTGCCCATTATAATTGCTGGTCGATTTACATTCTGATCAATATCGCCCGCAGATGTTGCAAACAGAGCCGTTCCAGCCCCTTCAACTATCGGACTATCATCTGATCCTAAAGCTACTCCTAACGCTTTTAACAAACCAGCTGAACGATTTGCTGTTTCCTCATATTCATCGTTAGATTCAACCTTAAATGATATCTCCGGTATATACGCCATTTTTCCATAATCAATATCTGGGTTATTTCCGCCATTCCAATAACCTGCCATGGAATTTCTTGTCAGTCTGCGATGAGCACCATCTGTTGTTCCCCAAGCATGTGTTGTTAATGCACCATCTGTAATTTTATAAACTCCTGTATCTTCTTCCTGGAGTTTTATAGTAAAACTACTTCCAGCCATATATTGACCAAATGATGTTGTATAATCAACTCCATTAGTTTTACAAACAAAGTCCACACCTGCGGGGTTATAGATTGCTGACATTTTAAATACTGGTGGAATCATATTATCTATTGTTACTTTTACAGTATCTCCGGCACAAGGAGTTTGTCCCGGATTATATATATTATCAATCGTAACATCCAACCCTCTGGCGAGAATCACATGATAACTAGTTGCATCCCCAGCTTTAATCTCTACAATATTACGCCCTTCCGATAATTTGATTGTATAGCTTTGTTGACCATCTTCTGTCTCGTTCGCTTGATATGTTTCCCATGAATTATCGTTTAACCATTCAGCAGGATTTTCACTTAAGTTTCCATCTGTCACTGTAATTGGTTTATGCACACGTACAGATGTGATTTTTTCCACATTATTACCTGTTGTTGCCGTAGGTTTAAAAGTATACTCTGCGGAACTATCCATATCATATGTAATACCATTTGCACCAGTCTGACTTTTAAGATAATAAACCGTACGTCCTTCTATCATATCGATATTAGAAGTAATCTGAGTTTGAGATGCACTTCCTACATGAACGACAGCGATTCCTGTCAGTTCAGGCAACAATGCACTATAATATAACTTCCAGTATTACTTGCAATAGAAGATGTTTCTACCGCATCATACCAAAACGCAACTAGAACAGTTCCCTCACCCTTTGCATGGATACGTCCAAACTGTCCTATTTTATCATCGTCTGTCACTTCAACAGAGGCGATATTTGTATCTCCGCCTATAACCTTATAATGCCATTCCGGATCATTATGATAATTGCTTACACCATCTTCCAATGCCTGCCATGCACGTAATGGAACCAAATCAAAATATTCTCCAACATTCAAATCAATTTCACTATTTTCAGGCAGGTTCGTTAACATACTGGCATAAATGCCATCTTTTTCCTGTTCGCGATGAACCTGTGTTGGATCATCTTCTAGTGGAGACACTGTTATTACTGTATGATCTTTATTCCACTCGCCGTCTAAGTTTTTGGTATATCTGGTAACTTTTCCTTCCTGACGAAGCATATAGGTAAAGCCTTCTGGAATTTTGTAGTACATATATCCGTCTTCTTCTTTAAAAGCTTCGTAAGATTCCCAGTTCCTGGCTGTATAAAATTTTAACTGCCATGTTGTATAGATTTCCATGCCAACCGGTGCTTTTACAGTGATGTAGCTTGCTTTTATGTAAGGAATTGTTCCACTGTCAGACAAATTTAATCTTCCAAAGTTTGTTTCCCCATAGACATAAAAATGCCCTTCGATGGAGAGATAATTTGCATCGAAGGGTAAAAATTTAAAAATATAATAGCTGTCTCCGGCTTTTGCTGGAACTACATAATTATAAACATTGTCTGTAGTATGCCAGTATTCATTCTGCTGCTCATCGCACAATGTTAATGTTCCCAATTCAGGTAAGTATTCCCATGCACCTTTTTCTGTATTCCAGTGCGATGGAGATACATTGGAAAATGTAACACTGTGAAGATTTAATTCCGTCGTTTTATCTGTTACTGTAAAATTACCACCTGCCCCGTTATCACTTTCATAGCAATATTTACCAGGAGTTACAGTAAAGCTTTTATCACTTATCGGAATTTCTTTTTTCTTATCAGCTGTGTATATTTTTACACTACTAATTCCTGTGAGGCTTATCTGTTTAGATGCATTCTCTGCCGCACTAACATCTATTTTAAAACATCCAATTAAACAAACCATAAGCAGCAGATATCGAAGTAATTTTTTCATTTTTCACACTCTCCATCTACTAATACAATTTAGATTCAGTAAAATGGTTGAGGCGGCGTTTACCCGCCTCAACCATCCACCTGAAATATGTTTTATTTACCCATCTGTGTGTTGAAATAATCAGTTGCCTGATCCATTGTGCCAAATGCCCAATAAATGATATCATCCTTTTCTACTTCGAGTACAGCTGCGCTCAGGATATCGCCTTCATCCACTTTTTCACCATTACGAACTACACAGTAATTCCAACCATAATAAGTCCAATCTTTTGTTGTATATGCTTCAAGAGTATTTCCATCACTGTCAGTTACTGAATTTACATAACCATCACTCTGTGTAAAACTCAGACCAGTTGCTTCTGCCATACTATATAATGTATCACCTACGGTTGGATAACTCTGTGCAGCACCATTAGATCCATTAAACGGATTTGCTGTATTTTTTGTTGCTGCTGCAACGCTCAGATTCTCTTCTTCTTCAGCAATAAGTCCTGTACCGCTAACATCGACTACCTGAACATCTGCAACATTTACAGCATCCTTTGTTTCTGCTGCCTCTACATATACAGTCATATCAATATACGCATAATCTCCTGTACCGTTTTTATTTACTACGTGTAAACTAGCCGGTCCATATGCACCATCTTTACCACTTACTGTTACAGTACCAGCATATGTCTCGGCACCATTGTAATCGGTTGTCTTCATAGAGCCATATGTAATACTGGATTCATCAACCTTGTCTGCTCCAAGAGCAACTGTAGCTGTTAAGCTGCTTGCTGCGTCTTCTGGTGAATTAAATCCAGTTCTCTGATAATATGCATTACCTGGCATCAGTCCAAGTGTAACACTGGAACCAGATGCAATTGGGGTAGAATACAGAGTATTTGCTTCTACTACCAGATTCGGATCATTTGTTGCAGCACCTACAGGCAGTGCCATGGACAGTGTCAGTGCTCCAGCCATTGCAACTGAAGCAATTTTCTTAAAAAGGTTCTTTTTCGTCATAGTATTATGACCTCCTTCGCGTTAGTGCTCCCACCTTTGTTAAGCCAACACAGTATGGGGAGTATTCGCTACTGCATCGACTGTAAAGTTTCTACTTTCACGACATAATGGAAACACATCACGAAAATAAAAAAGCCCGTACAACAGAAGTCGTCATACGAACTAATATCTCACTTTCAAACAAGGGTGATTTTCATATATCATAACTGACAACAGAAGATACCATTTCTCGCCCGTTTACTCGTCCAATTCGTTTCGGCCTCCGAATTATCCTGATGCTAAAGCAGCTTTTTTGCGATCGTCTTCTGGACTCAGGACCTCTTAGCCTACTCGATGTGCCTTACCAAATAATAATCCTCAGTGGCATATAACATCTTTCGTTGTCCTTACAGCAGGGTGAAACTGTCCCGGATTCTAACCGGCTTCCGTTTTCGCATGCTCTCTTTAACACGTCGTATAAAATTTTAAAATCCAGTCATAATATCTATAGGATCATTGCACGGTCGTCTTAGATTCTTCTTTTCTAAGACATCATTACAATCCTAATATTAATCATTGTTCACAGATTTGTCAATCTTTTTCGGCGTTTTCTTTAAAAAAGTTGTTTTTTTGAACGGTTTTTTATACAAATTTTAGCATAGCATACATTTTCTGCTCGCCGTTCGCCGTCAAAAAAGTTGTCAAAATTCTGTAGTCAGGAGGCTGTTTATGAGAACTGGTCAAAACATCTACAAACGCAGGGACGGGCGTTGGGAGGCACGTGTATCGCTGGGGAAAAAGGCGGATGGCCGTCCTTATTTTAAATATCTGTATGCTTCAACTTACCGGGAAGTATTACTTCAGAAGAATAATTACGAAAAGTCGATTTCGTTAAAAAATACACAAATTATTTCCAACACAATATTTTCCGAGGCTGCATACAACTGGCTGCTGAATTCTGCCAGTCGCTGGAAACCGTCCACCTATATTAAATATAAAAACTGTCTGGAAAGATATATTCTTCCTCATTGGGAAAAACTCTATGTACGTGAGGTCCAACAAAGTGTTTATGATCGACTAATGGAAGTTCTCCAACAGGAACTTTCCGGTAGTTCTATCCGAAGCATTAATACGATCATCAGTGGCATTCTGAAGTACACGATACATTATCTTCCTGTCGAATGTACAGAAACAGCTTCTGATCACGCAAAACAGCCTTTAGATATTCTTTCCGATGGGGAATCCTGTAAGCTGCTTGCTTATCTGAAAGATAACAACGATCTGATTTCTATTGGCATCCGACTGACTTTGTTCAGTGGTATCCGTCTGGGGGAACTTTGTGCACTGACCTGGGCGGATATTGATCTGGAGGAACAGGTGCTTCATATCCGACATACATTACAGCGTATTCAGAATCAGAACTCCCTGCCTGGAGATTCCAAAACAGTGTTGCATATCGGTTCGCCCAAAAATAAACGGGAACGATCGATTCCTTTACACCCGGAGATGATTCCGGTTCTTGTAAAATATAAAAACAGATATCCATCCTCTTATTATCTGCTGTCCGGAGCACTGTCTCCCGTGGAGCCGCGGAGAATGACGCGGCAGTTTAAAAAGATCTTGAAAACTGTGGTATCCGGGATCTGCATTTTCATACGCTACGTCATACATTTGCGACACGCTGCGTGGAATCGGGTATACAGATCAAAGCACTCAGTGAGATGCTGGGACATTCTACGGTCAAGATCACCATGGACCGGTACGTGCATCTGTCTATGAGTTTTAAGCAAAGCCAGATCACCATTCTCCAGTTTCCGGATTCGAAATCTGAAACCCGTCAAAATTTCAGTCAGACAGAGCAGAAAGTGCCGGAAAATGGGGAAGATACGGAGGGATTGTCTTAGAAAAGAAGATTCTAAGATATCTTTTTTATTAATATATGCGACAGGATTTTGTTTAGAACCAAAAACAGGATATATGGAAAATTTTTCTTTTTCCCATATATCCTGTTTCTGTAACCCAACCATTAAATTATACTTTAAATATATCTGACAGGTTAATTATCCTTTTCATAATATCCTTCCTGACTATATTCAGACCACTTCAAATACATTTCCTGGTAGTTTTGTTTGATAAACGCTTGTATTTTCCTGATTTCTCTGTCATTAAGGATTCCCCGATTTTGTAATACTGTATCACCATTATCTTTTACAAAAAATTTCGCTGATCCGGCTTCTGTAAGTTTACGGTCGCTCGCATGTACATGCATACATTCAATCACACAATAAGATGTAAAGTACAAATAATAACCGGCAATTTTATATTCATAATACTTTGGCATCTTATTCCTCCATAAATTTACGGTTCTTCTCTAAATAGTCTCTTGCGATAGCCACTTCAATATCATCCATACTTGTTTCAAGCGCATCTCCCTCTTTTGAAAATACCGTTGCCCGATCTGGACGATTCAAATTCAAGACACGATATCCTTCTGTGCATCGTGTGAACGCATATCCATTTACTATCATATCTGCTGCATCAGCAACTTGTTTAATATCAGTCATTTGCAATCTTCACTCCTTTTATCGGTTTCAAAAATTTGTCTGTATCAAAATAAAGATTCTGAAGAATCGGTACAAGATCAATATATTCTTCTTCAGGTTCTTTATTTTGCTTATATTTTGCCATTACAACCAGATACCTTTATCCCATTCTTTTACTTCCGTATAGTATTCCAGTGAATATGGTGCTGTAAAACGAATGATATGACCATTAAACTGAAAGACGGTATAATTTTTTTCATTACTAAGAGTCGCTTCTTCTGGCATATTCTTCCCCCTTAATAAATTAATTCCTATTTCATTTGATATTTCATTATTTGTTGCAAGGTATCAAAGAATCTTTCCAGATTGTCTACTTGTGTTATCTTTATTTTATCCTGATTTTATCGCGATTACAATAATAATTTTTTTCGATACTCACTCGGTGAGACCATGTATTTTTCCTTAAACACCCGGTTAAAGGTTCTCTGGCTTTCATAACCACTGTCCAGACAGATAGTTGTAATCGGATCGTTGGTATTTTCCAGCCGTTGCTTTGCATAGCCAAGTCTTGCGTCATTAAGATACTGATTGAAATTCCGGTGGAAAGTTTTGGAAAATACCCTTGATAACACATACTTGCTTACGCCAAGATCCTTTGCCATATCTTCTAACAAAAAAGATTTTCGGAAATTCGCAGAATATAGGATACCGTCTGATAAATGAGATCATTACTTCCTACCTGGTTTTTCTCTGTCAGTGTAAGCAGCGGGATACATCTTGCAAAGATAACCTGCAGATAGGCCTGGACAATCCAGATATTTTTCGGTGCGGCTCCTTTCATGCTCTGGATAGCTGGATAGATTTCTGAAGGGAGTTCCCCATATTTGATTACCGGATATACCGGGGCTTTTCTTTTTAATAATTCTTCATATGTACCAATGTCCTTGTCGGTACATTAATATGTAACACTTCACTATACTGTTCTGAAAACACCTGGCAATGGTGGATCACATCCGGAAAAACAAGACCAATATCTCCTTCTTCCATATGAAACAGTTCCAGGCCAACACCAAGCTCCAGGCTGCCTTTCATCACATATACAATTTCCATGGTCTGATGCAGATGCGGCGGCTGGTGTTTGGCTTTTCGCTCAACGGCAAGGATCTCTTCTTTTGTATCTTCGTAAACCAGATGCATTTCAATATCCTCCTTCTCAATGAATTTTGCTATTTCTTCCTATTATATAGTAAGAAAGCATTGCCGGGTGTCTCATAACACCAGGACAACGCCTTCCAAAATCAATATAATGCTAAAATTATTTCAAACATCCAGCACAGGAACCATTTGGAAATATACAGGAAGCCCACGCTGATCCAGCTGTTTTTTGCGGCGCCAAATTACTTTTTTCTTCTCTTCCCGTATCCGGCTGAAACCATTCATCCTGAAATACACACTGCATTTCTCTTTTTCGCAAAATCTTCCGAAATCATAAAAGAACTCCATACTCTCCCTCTGCGGATCGATGACAAGATGTCTCTCATCAATCTTCACACATTTTTCCGGTTCTTTCCAATATTCTTTCAGTCCATACAGCGCATTTAACAAGCTATTCTTTTCATCTGATAATATCCTGGATTTCTTTACGATTCACTCACAGAATTCCAGGATATCCAAAAGAATTCCCGTTCGTTTCGAAGAATCCAGAACAGCCACATAACTGCTTTCTTTGTTATTCATTTCCATTATCCCCATATAGTTGTGACAACCTGCTGTCTTTCTGGCATCAATTTTATTTGACGGTTACTAATATACAGTAGAATCTTTTCTATGGATATGAACAAAATGCTTTGTTTTATGGATAATTTCATACTGTTTAGTTTTTCTGTCTGTTGTTCCGGTGTATTAAAGCAAAAAAGCCTGCCAACATACGATGTAGTAGTCACTACACAATATGCCAGCAGGCAATCAATCACCTATGCCCTTTTCTTTCCATCCAACTCTTTTACTTCCTCAACGGTAAGTTTCGTAGCCTGAGCAATCTCCTTGCAGGTCAGTTTTCCGATTAGAAGCAAACTCTTAGCTATTTCAAGAGAAGTTTTTCTTGCCGTTTCATTTCTCATCTCTTCTATAGCTTTGCACACAACTGTCACTCCTCATTTTTATCCGGTCAAATATTTTTCAGCATTCCTTTTTTAAATAGCTGCAAATTGCATTCAGCATTTCTAATGCATGCTGATATTGTTCTTCTGCATCTTCTCTTGACACAATAAAAAAATCACTGTAATCACAGTTGTTTCTAATTTGAAAAGCTACCTGTAGATATTTAGAATACTTTTTATCAAATTCTCCTGTTTTTATATATTCTTTCTAAAAGTACGCTATGACACCTGCGTGTTTCTTGAAATCAATCCCATCTTTCGCAAGAACCGCACGAACTCCGGTAAAAATAGAATAATCTGCATATGGAATCTTTATAATGTCCTGCATCCAGCAGTATCTTTGACGATTCCAGTTTTTCCCGTGCATTCTCTATCCGATAAGATACCAGATCATCCAATTTTTCTTCCCTCCTTTACAATATTTCTATAATAAGGAAGTTTTTCCTTGTATTGTTCAAATTCGTCATATGGAATCACCGTAGGAGATACGATAACATCATATGCAAGACCAACTTCTGTGGAAAAATCCCACATTTTCTTTAATTTTTTTTGAAGTTCCACACGATTTCCTCTTACTATAGATGTAATATCTATATCCGAATCATCGGAGTAATCTCCGCGTGCATAAGATCCGTATAAGATAATTGTATCAATACTGTCTCCGTAAACAGAACGATAGTAATTAACCATTTCTTCTTCTATCGCTTCTAGTTGGCTTTTTGTACACATGGCATCTGGCCTCCTTTCCCAACGTAGATTATATAACTGCTTTTTAATATTTTACCCTATTTATTATGCCATCTACAATTCTTATTTTTATATCGAGGTTTTTCTCCATTCACATTGCTAGGCAGACAGAAATTGAATCTTCCGAAAATATTCGAATTTTCCTGCTTATGGCTAAATTGGCGAATATATCTCGATTTCAAAATAAATCCCCAAAAATCATTCAAAATATTTCTTTTGAACTCTTTTCGATGTTTCAATCATATTAGAACAGTCTATGAACTCTAATTCTATATACTATATATGAAACCTTTTTTATTAACTGTACGCATTATGTGAAGGTATAATCATGGAGAAATTTAATGAGAAGCTGAAAAAAAGAATTTCAGAGGAAATTTAGGAAACTTGCGTTAAAAAAGAATTTTTAAAACACGAAAAAACCGAATACAACATCAGTGATTTAGAAAAAACATTACTGCAAAATACAACGCACAAAAATATATCAACATTGATCATAAACAAGCTGGTATCAAATCGATACCAGCTAATGTTTTAACTTGATATTATATTATGATATGTCATTACATTACTCTGTAAAATTCATAAAGGGAATATCATAGGCAGCAAAAGGTGATGCAGATGTAATTACCGAAATTGTCGGTCGTAAATAAGCTAATAATAATGCCGGTGCGCCCTCTTTTTAAATTCCAAGATACATTCTTATGATTCCTAAAATCAGCAAATGCACCGGATAGAAAAGATAATTTACTAACTTATTCTGTTTTCCACGCTCTCCATTGTAAGTAAGTGTCAGTCCAAATCCAAGCAGAGCCCACGGCTCTTTAAACATAGAGATGTAACAAAACGGAATTCCAAGTGCCCATCTCTCATGAAAAATATAACAGAAATAACCGATCAGTACCGCATGATGTTCGTAGTCCAGACTTGCATTCATTGCTACAATGCACAACACCGCTACAATGAGAAATGATACGAAATACCACAAAGCCTTCGGTAGTGACGCCATCTTTTCTTTCAGTACATCGATCACCCAGATCATAGCAAGCACAAGTGCCAGTGTAAACATAATATTGTTCCAGTTGATTTCAACAAATCTAGCCGATGTGCACATATCAAACGGAACCTCTGATATCACTCCAAATACAAGAAGTGTAACTAAATATCTCCATTTAGTGCTTGTGTGGAAATATCCTTCCACAAGAAGGAAGATAAATATCGGGAAAGCGATTCTTCCTAAAATATCAAAAAAATCACTCAATCGATTCAATGCTCCTCCATCCAGATTTGGATAGATCAATGCCTTATTCGTATGGTCAATGAACATCGATAAAAAGCGATATATTTCAATTGCGCTCCTGAGAATATCTTGATTCGTTCTTTTATATTGTTCATAAGTTTTTCTTTTCAGACATCTTTCTTAATTCTATTCTAGTAATTTTCTGCGTGAAGCTCAAAGTAGCTCTGTGGATGCGCGCATACCGGACAGACTTCCGGGGCTTTCGTTCCAACTACAATATGTCCACAGTTGCGGCATTCCCATACCTTCACTTCGCTCTTCTCAAACACCTGCGCAGTTTCAATGTTCTTAAGAAGTGCACGATATCTCTCCTCATGGTGCTTTTCAATTTCTCCTACTGCTCTAAATTTTGCTGCAAGCTCAGGGAAACCTTCTTCCTCTGCTGTTTTAGCAAAGCCATCATACATATCTGTCCACTCGTAGTTCTCTCCTTCTACAGCAGCAGCTAAGTTTTCTTTTGTATCACCAATTCCTGCTAATTCTTTGAACCACATCTTAGCATGCTCTTTCTCATTGTCTGCTGTTTTTAAAAATAATGCTGACATCTGCTCGTAGCCTTCCTTTTTCGCTACGGATGCAAAATAAGTATACTTATTTCTTGCCTGTGATTCTCCTGTAAATGCCTCCTGTAAATTTTTTTCTGTCTGTGTTCCTGTGTACTTGTTAGCAGCCATCTCTTTTACCTCCGTTTTCTTTACTACTATTTCAAAATCTCATGCCATCATTTGCCGCAACGTGTCTTCTCATTTCGTATACGGTATTTCTCACAAGATCTTTTTGAATGGTATTTCTCCTACTTGTCATTCGTCCTCCTTATTAGGATTAGTTCTTAATAAGGATTATATACCACTATTATCCTGTTGCTAATAAAAATAGTAATAATTCTCATTATTATAAAAACTGCCAAACTGAACATCTTTTACCTGAATAACTATTTTATTTTGCGTTCAAATACATATTTTGAATCTGATGATAAATCAGATCTAAAAGAATATCCAATTCTGTCAAATTTCTGAATTTCCACCGGATTTTCAATATTATTTTCCGATATGAATCTGACCATTTCACCACGAGCCATCTTGGCATAGGTACCTTTTGTTACCAATTTATCTCCGGATAACTCACAAAATACAATCGTAATATATCTGTCCTGTGGTGTCAGATACTTTTCTATACATTTTGAGTATTCTTTTGATGCAAGATTAATGATAATCCTACTGTCATCGATTACTGAGCGGTATAACAATTCTCCCCAGTACTCATACAGATTTTTTGCATCTCCAATTCCAACCTTTGCCTGCATTTCAAGACGATAAGGAGTCACACCATCCATTGGTTTTAAAATGCCATAAAACGCAGACAAGATTCTTAAATGATTTTGCAAATACTCAAACTGCTGGATTTCAAACACAGATGGTGCCATATATTGAAATGCAATCCCTTCATATGCTAAAACAGCCGGAGTAAGCCTGTTATAAAGATCCATATTTTCCAATCTGTTAAAGTTCTGCTCTGCAATCTTGTCATTACATTTCCAGATAGCTTTCAGTTCTTCTTTTGATTTGCTTTTCATCCAGTTTAATACTTCTGCTGTCTTATCAATATAGACAGGCAGTTCAACCGGTGCTAAGTTATCGGTATCTACAATCATCTTTTTTGCAGGTGATAAAATAATCTTCATTATGCCAATTCCTTAAGCATATTTTCAGGATCATCTGCCGCCTTGACTTTATCATTTGCCTTTATAATGATTCCCTGCTCATCAATAAGATATGTAGTTCTTACTACACCCATAGATACTTTTCCATAATTTTTCTTTTCTTTCCAGACATCATATGCTTCAATAACTTTACGCTCCGGATCTGCTAATAGCGTAAATGCCAGTCCGTATTTTTCTTCAAATCTCTTGTGAGACGCTACAGAGTCCTTGCTTACTCCGAGAATAACAGCTCCCTTCTCAGTAAACTGTGGATAACGCTCAGAAAAGCCACATGCCTGCTTCGTACATCCTGGTGTATTATCCTTTGGATAAAAATATAAGATCACTTTTTTTCCTGCATAATCGCTTAATTTATGCACTTCTCCGTTCTGATCCGGCAATTCAAAATCCGGTGCTTTTATTCCTAACTCTAACATTTACTATTCCTCCGCTTTTGTACTTTCCACCTGTTTTCTTGTTCTTTTATTGCCTGAAATCATTTTATGACCAGAATAGACTGCCATAATCATGCATATCAGAGAGCCAAATGCAAAGTATTTGTGTGCTGCTTTTAACCCTTTATATCCTGTATAAAAGGTTCCAATCATTGTGATTAAAGCTACTACTGACCAATATTTATGTGCTTTCATGTAATTCCTCCATTTTTTCAGTGTATTCAATTCTAATTATACGCTACCACATTCCTATGTCAATTTGATAATAGAGCATGTCAAAGTATCTTTGTTCAAATTTCCAAGTTCAAAAAAGGAATCGGACAACTTACACCCCAGCTGTTCAGCCGCAGCAGTAATAAACTCTTTCTCATCTTCATCTATGTCAACAGGGCTTGTAAATCCAGCAAAAAAAATATTAGCTGTAACAGATCTACTACCTACATTCATGTCAGAAATCTCTTGATACATATTCTTAATCGAAGTAATGTATTCTTTGAGAGACCTTTTTTTCTTAATCACTGATGCATTCGGTACAGTTAGCTATAGTTGCTACATCCTTCATTTTTAAGCCAGATTTCCATCAAAAAAGCACCAGCCAACTTTAATGACTGATGCTTTGCGTCTTATTTCCCAAATATCAATTTCCAGTGCAATCCCTATCGAAAATTGATCTGAAATTCATATTTCGATCAACTTATATGCTCCTTTTCCGGTTTTCTTAACCACTCCCTGTTTTTCAAATTCGTTCATAATCCGCTGTAACTGCCGAGCGGGACAATGAAGCTGAAACGACATCTTCTCGATTCCTTTGAACGACCTGTCATCGTATTTATAGTTCATGTAATTCCACACTCTTTCTGCAAGTGATGAAAGTACTGCATATCAACGAAATATCTTAGGATGCTACACATGCAGATTCTTATGCATCTCTTCCTTAAATTCTCTCCCCTTAAATAAAATCACGCCCACTAAGAACAAAAAAGCAGATCAGTGCTCCGAACATGCTCACTGTCGGTTTTCTGACAACTCCGCATACAAGCAGGATCACCGGAAGAATCAGACCATAGACGGCAGCCATGATTTCATAGATGAGATATTCTCTCACCGGGCTTTTCTGTACCTTGGCAATTACAAACATACCTGCCAGAGTAGCCACACTCAGGATTGGAAGCACCAGATCCACCGACCAGCCGTGCCACCCGGTAAATCCATCCCATATAAAGCAGATGATCGAACCGATCAAAAGCTGCCACATTACATTTTTCAGCAGGTTATACCTTTTGAAGAATCCAATCGAAGAGGCAATCCACATTGTTGCCACACCACCGGCAGTAAACCAGGTCCAACGGATGCGGGGATGAAAGTTCAGATCCGTAACTACCATAGCTGCGGCAAGTACCAGACACAGAAAACTATAGACTTTATAGACTTTCATCTCCTGTTCACTTGGCATCTGGGGCATTGGAAATTCCGGTTCGACTTTTTCTGCTGTTATTCCCTGCTCTTTTAGCAGACGATAGAAATTCCGCTCGATATTCACGGTATCGTATCTGGATGTAAAAGCGAAGGATAACTTATCTTCAAACGAGCACAGGCACAGCTCCAGCTTCGGCGTATTGGTAAACACACCAAAGCGTTCAATATAAGGCACATAACTATCCGGCATACGGACGGCACTCATGTTAGAAAATATTGCCGTTGTATTTTTCTCAGAAAATTTTGCTCCTGCGTGGATACAGAGATTTTTCCAGTTCCAATGGAGCAAGTCTCAGGATCGGATGCAACTCCAGTGCAAGCAGATCGTTGATATGAGCAGACATTTTTTCCTTTGTTAGTTGTTCTTCGAAAAAATCTTTGGTATATCCAAGCACCTCCTCAAAGCTTCTGTCCCGCTTTGAAAAATCATATCCCGGTTCTATCCAGTTGAAGAAATTCAACATGGATGTGGACGGAAAAAACTTTCGCAGATTTACCGGCACCATCAAAACTATCGGTTTTTTCTCCTGCATCTTTGACATTTCTTCATGGATTGCCTTGAGAAAGACAGCTGTCAGAAAGACCGTCATGGATACCCCCAGTTCTCTGCTTCGCTTTAACACTTCCTTTACGGAAACCACACTTTCATGAACATGGAGATGGTTCCCATCCTTCTTTTTTCTTCGGATCTGGAAGGCACGTGTTTTCTTTTCCTTCGGCCGTTTCTGATCTTTGGAATAATACTTCAGAAAACTGTCTGATTCCTGGTCCTGGACAGTCATATCTTCCGGCAACATGGAAACCGGCTCAAGCCCCTCTTTCTGATGTGCCAGATACAGATAATTACTCACCAGTTCCTTCAGAAACTCCGTTGCACCGGTACCATCTGTCAGCACATGAAACACTTCAAAATTGATTCGTTTTTTATAATAAGTCACCTCAAAAAGAAGTGTCTTCTTATCTTTTACATAAAGCCTGCTGCAAGGCTCTTTATACTCTTCCTTTACGACAGGATGCAGGTTACATGGCTCCAGATAATGCCAGAATAATCCTTTTCTCAGTACCATAAGAAACATGGGAAATGTCTCCACAGTCTGATCCAATGCCTCCTGCAAAAGTTCCTTCCGGACTTCTTCTTTTAATTCGCAATAAAACCGGAATACTCTGGTATCCCTTTTGTTACTGGCTGCAGAATACAGCTTTGCCGCATTGTCCAGCCTTCTCCAACGTGCTTTTTTCTGATTCACAATGCTTCTCCCTTCAAAAACGCATTGATATAAGTGAAACTTTCCTGCACATACAGATGCTTGATTCCCAGTGCAAAATAGCCATGTAGTGCACCTTTGATACGATGGATCTGTACATGATTTCCTGCTTCCTTCAAACGTTTTCCGTATGCCTCTCCTTCATCCCGAAGAGGATCAAACTCAGAAGTAAGTATCAGGGTATCCGGCTGATGACTCACATCTTTTGCCAGATAAGGGGCAAAATACGGATTTTGTTTATCCTCTTCATTTTTCGCATACAGGTCAATATAATCCTGCATTTTTCCTGCTGTCAGAAGATAATCCGTTCCATTTTCCTTAACGGAGGGAAATGGAGATTTTCCGTATAATCATTATAAGTGGCCGGATAGATCAGAATCTGTCTTTTCGGCATGAATTCTCCCCGGTCTCTTGCCATCAAAGACAGTGCTGCGCAAAGATTTCCTCCTGCACTGTCGCCGATCAGAGTAATATTTTCCGGTTTTACATTTAGCACAAATTTCCCTGTATACAGTGCTTTCGCAACCACATAACAGTCCTCCAGACCGGATGGAAATTTATCCTCCGGCGCCAGTCTGTATTCTACCGCTGCCACATACTGTCCTGTTGCATCTGCAAGCCGTGCGCAGATTCTTTCATAATTATCGATACTCTCCGTTACCCAGCCACCACCGTGGACAAACAAAAGCAGCTTTTTATCTCTGCTGTCACTGGTTTTGTCATTACTTTCCTGAAAGCTCTTTTCATTAGGGAAAAAGATACGAACCGGTACTGCATGACTTCCATTATATATTTTTTCGTCTATCTTCTTGTAAAATATCTTCATCGGATCCAGACGCTTCAGGTCTGCCATATGGCGAAATGCATCCACTTCTACACCATCAAAAGATAAGGCTTTTAATATACGTTTTGCTGCCTGATTGATCACTCTTTATTTATCTCCTTTATAATTTCGCACCAGCTACCTGGAATTCTTATATCTGACGCATTATTCTTGAACACTTGGTAACTGTGAATATACTGAACTGTTACCAAATCACATATGTATTATACCACCGATTTCCAATTATTAATATTGCTGTTTTATCCTTAATCTTCGTTTTATAACCGTATTATCATCCATTTCTTTTGTTTCCACATACATTCCTGTAGCGAAGTCCTGAATCCGTGTCATAAACAATTCACAATTTAAAATGATAAATCTAATGACTATCCGTGAAAAAAATGGTATATTGTTAACGGTAATATTTTTAAGCACGAAAGGAGCTTTTCCTTGAACACGCAAGCATCATATTTACATAAATTGAGATACTTTTTCTATATCCTAATGGCCGCGATCTTCGGCTGGTTTTTATTCATGGAATTGTTTGGTGCAGATGAGCAGAGTGCAAACCGCACTTCAACAGCCACACTTTATTCCGGTACCTTTGTATGGGAAAAGGCAGATGGGACTTCCGAAGAAATTAAAGTACCGGGAAAGTACCGGGTTCCGGCAGGAGAAACTATGGTTCTCACCACAACACTGCCGGATAATTATGATGAGACAGCATTTGCTATTCGTTCTTCTCTCCAGGATGTAAAGTTTTATATAGGAGGAGAACTCAGAGCCGAATACTCCACCAAAGAAACCCGATTGTTTGGGAAGAATTCCGCCAGCAGATTTGTTTTTGCCCTACTTCCTATAAGGATGCAGGGAAAGAACTTCGTCTGGAACTGACGACTTATACATCTAACTATTCCGGGGTAGTTAATTCCATCTATTGTGGAGATCAGTCAGCCATCTGGCAGATTATCTTCCATCAATATGGACCTACTACTTTTATCGGTTTCTTTGTTCTTTTTTCCGGAATGACTATTATTTTATTCAGCATGATCCTTGGTTTTCTCTATCATATTGACTTTGATATGGAATACCTTGGCTGGTGCATGACCATGGGTGCTGTCTGGCTGCTGGGAGAATCCAAATTAAGGCAGATTCTCGTTCCCAATGCTTCGGCGCTTGCCTCCTTATGTTTTGTCATGATCATTCTGTGTCCGATTCCTCTTTTGCTTTATGCAGACAGCATACAAAATGGCCGGCACAGACGTATGTATCTGATCGCTGGCGGAATTGTTCTGGCTATTTTTGCAATCAGTTCTGTTTTGTACAGCACAGGTATGAAAGATTACATTGAGATGCTGCCATTGGGCCAGATTATCCTCGCTGCCGTCTTTGTCATGGTATTTGTCCATCTCTTCCAGTATCTGCATAAGAGCAAATACCACACGGATCGGTTACTGCTGGTGGGATTGCTCCTCATCATGGTTTGTGTGACTATTGAATCTGCCTCCGTATATTTCGTCACCTCGGTGTCCGGTATCTTTACCGGTATCGGCATGATCATTCTGTTATTTGTAAATGTATTCCGTACGGTTCGTAGAATCCAGCATATGGAAGATATGCGTCAGCAACAGGAACTGGAAAGGAAGCAAAAGCAGACAGAGGAAATGACCCTGCAAATGATGCGCACCCTAGCTGCAACCATTGAGGGAAAGGATCGAAATAACTGCGGACATTCCATCCGTGTCGCCGAATATGCAGCATTGATCGGTAAACGACTTGGTTTGTCTTCCGAAGAAATAGAAAATCTGAAGGATTGTGCCTACCTGCACGACATCGGCGCCATCGGCATCCCGGATCAGATTTTAAGCAAACCGGGAAGACTCAGCGAAGAGGAATATGCCCTCATCAAACAGCATACCCTCATAGGTGCCCATATTTTAAAAGATATTACACTGGTTCCTCACCTGGTTGAAGTAACCAAAAGTCATCACGAACGCTATGATGGAACCGGCTATCCGGAAGGTCTTTCCGGAGCAGCTATTCCTCTCTATGCACGAATCGTCGCCGTGGCAGACAGTTTTGATGACATGCATTCCAGAAGGATCTATCGAAATGCTCTGTCTGAGGATCAGATTCGAAAAGAATTTTCGGAAAGTGCCGGCAAACAGTTTGATCCTCGAATCTCTGCCATTCTTCTGGATTTAATGGACGAAGGACATCTGGAGGATGTTACAGGCAAATACAAAGAAATGGAAAACTCTCTGTATATGGATTCCAATCACACGATCAATAAGTTTATATCCGATGTGTTTACTACCATCAAAAGTCAGGAAGATATCACTAGCTACGATTTTCTTACCGGTCTTCCATTGCGTACTCTTGGCGAAAAACAAATCGCCTGTGCCGTTCAGGATCACAGTGGATGTCTTGCGTTTGTGGATATGGATAACCTGAAGAAAATTAATGATGTGCATGGACACAAGGCTGGTGACCGCGCTCTGATGACTCTGGGCAAACTTCTGGCACGCTTTGCATCAAATGGATATGCCTGTCGCCTTGGTGGTGATGAATTCTTGCTTTTCTTTCCTGACATCACCCATGAGGAAGCTTCGGAACATATAACACAACTGTTCCAACAATTCCATGCGCTCACCAAAGATGATGCGGAGATTCAATACGCCTCCCTGTCTGCAGGCCTGTATATGTGTTCCGGCAATGAACCATTCCCTGACTGCAGTTCAAAAGCCGACAATGCTTTATATTATGCCAAGCAAAATGGAAAAAATCAGTTTTCCTTCTATCAGCCTCAGATCGACCATCTGTCCACCAGTGTATCCGAAACCGGCAATAATCTGACTCAGATTGCAAAATCTCTTCAGGACAGTGGCAGCTATATGGGTGCTTTGAATCTGGATTACCGTGATTTTGCAAGACAGTATTCCTATATTCATCAACTGGTCATCCGAAACCATTGCAGATGTTACCTGATCATGCTCACCATGGAATCCACCGGTGAAACCTCGCCAAGCATCGAAAAAGCTGAACAAGCTTTATTACAAATGGAAGAAATCATTCGTAAGAGCATTCGAAAAATCGATATCTGCACTCGTTACAGTTCCATGCAATACCTGATTCTTCTGTTCCAGCCTCTGGAATCCGCGATCCCGAATATTATGGATCGGATTTTTATGCAGTATGAATCTCTTGATTGCAGTAAGGAATTTCATCCAATTTATGATTATCAAACTATGTCCGAGGAAGAACATAAAAAATATTAATTACTGTTTTTCCTCATGAAACCTTATATTTTGATTTTCACAGACAAAAAGGCGACGGATTTTGTACAATCACAAAATCTGCCGCCTTTTCATTTACATGAGCAATGAGTCAAGTCCGTGCTTGCTCTAGACCTTGGTGCCTGACAGGATATTTGCTACTGAATAGTTACTCCGATCTTACGAATCAGGGTTCCGTTTGCTCCAAGTATGTCACCATCAAATTTCCGTGCAAAAAGGATTTCGCCTTCTCCTTTTACTCTTACATTTTCATTAGACGCATTTAATAATACTTCTATTTTATTTCCTTCTTCGTCGATTTTTACATATTCCACACATCGTCCGTTTTCATAGGTATTTGGAAAATGAAAATGTGGGCTTCTGCAGGTTTTCTCATTCCGTCTAAGCATGATCAAACGATTGATCGTCCCAATCCTCTCCTGGTTCTCATCACTCTCGATTTCGCTCCACGGCATGCACCTTCTGCAATCCGGATCATGAGCGCCCTCCATAGCAATCTCCGTCCCGTAATAAATACATGGACTTCCGGGAAGTGTAAAAAGAATTGCCAGCTGCTGGTAAAAAATATCCAGATTATGAAGCCGGTTTATCAGACGCTCTGTATCATGAGAATCCAGAAGATTGAACAATACATTATTATTTTGCTGCATATACATCGTATAACAACGATTTACCATGTATTCAAATTCTTCTTTTTTCATGGTCTGATCCAGGAAAAAATCATGGATTCCACTTAACAGGGGATAGTTCATTACAGAATCATATTCATCACCCAGCAGCCACTGACTTGCATCATGCCATATTTCTCCAAGCAAATAGATATCTGGTTTCATCTTTTTCAGATGCTCCCTTATCCGTTTTAAAAATCGATGGGATACTTCATTACCCACATCAAACCGGATTCCGTCTATATCATAATCCCGAATCCAGTCTTCGCAGATCTTGCAAAAATATTGAATCACTTCTTCATTATTAGTATTCAGCTTTGGCATCCCATCGGAAAATGCGAAAGAATAAAAACGTCTGTCTCTGGTATCCGCTCTCTTTCCGATCTGCTCCCAGTTTTCAACCATGAACCAATCCGCATAGCGGGAATTCTTTCCATTTTTCAGTACATCCATCCAGGGAGCAAATTTTCTTCCACAGTGGTTGAATACGGCATCCACCATGATTCGAATCCCTTTTTCGTGTGCCTCTTTACAGAGTACTTTCATGGTATCTCCATCGCCAAAAGACGGATCAATTTTCGTATAATCTGTTGTATCATATTTGTGGTTTGACTCGGCTTCCATGATAGGATTCAAATAAATACCGGTAATTCCAAGTTTTTCCAGATAGGATAATTTCTGACGAATCCCCTCCAGATTTCCCCCAAATTTTTCCTCATTGGTCACCCTGCCCTGATTTCGCCACGGCAGAATGTCTTCTCCGTTTTTTTCCGGAGTTCCATTACAGAATCGATCCGGAAAGATCTGATACCAGATCGTATCGTTCACCCATGAAGGTGTACGGTTTATATCTACCGGATTCATCCACGGTACAACAAAACACTGCAACATACGACCGTCCATCTTAAGCTGATCTTCCGTCAGAAAACCATCTTCGAAGTAATACCAGACTTCTTTTTCTGTATGAAGTTCAAAATAATATTTGCATCGCTTATACACAGGCAAAAGTGTTGTTGTCCACCAGATTTGGTGGGACAGACGTTTTTTGTATACAATCTCTTCCCTTTTTCCTGTCCACTTCTCATTTCCTCCCAGAATTCCTGCATCGAAGGGGTCGCCGTAATGAATAAAAATTTTCTTTACATCATATCCGGTCTTGATATTTACTACAAGCTGGTTCTCGTCCAATGCATAACTCATCTGTTCCGATGTCTTATGATATACGCTGGCAAATTCCATCTGATTTTCCTCCAAATTATATTATATAAGAAACTAAATTTATAGATATTTGTTTCGAATTGTTTCGACGTCTTTACTATAATTCTTTTTCCTTTCAACGTCAATCTTTTTTATTATTTCCATACTATTTTGTGTATTCTATACAATTATTTCCTTGTATTTCTATTAATTATTGACAATCATATTTTATAGCAAAACTTTACTAAATTCTTTTCATTGTTCCATTGATTTTTACAATCATATTCTATATAATGATGTTGTGGGCAAACGGTATTTTGACCCCTGTATCATTTTTTACACGGAAGGACATTTCATCATGACCACGATCCAGGATATTGCTGATAAAATGGGGATTTCCAAAAGTGCTGTATCAAAGGCTCTGAATAATGCCCCTGACATCAGCGAAAATTTGCGAAAACAAGTGTTAGAAACTGCCGTAGCACTTGGTTATACAAAGTTACGGCGTTATCGAAATTCTGTCAGAAAAATATGTGTCTTAATAGAAAAAGATAATATACAGTATGAAGAACCTTATCATTTTGCATATGATATCATTATGGGATTCCGGCAGCTGGCGGAGCCACAGGGATTTGATGTTGTGATTGAACCTGTTGATATCCAGATACAACGCAACCAGCCTTATGATGTTTATATGCTGGAACATGATTATGTGGGGTCTTTTGTGATCGGTTTTTCTCTTGCCGATCCATGGCTTAAGGATTTTGAAAACAGTTGTACTCCAACTGTACTTTATGATAACTATATTACAGGCAACCCTTCCACTGCCTATGTGGGTATTGATAATGACGAGGGTATGGAACTGGCGGTATCCCATCTTGTCAGACAAGGGCACCAAAAAATTGCATATCTCAGCAATTCTCTTGGTTCTCAGATTATCCAGATCCGATACTCTGCTTTCTTCCGTTCTATGCGCAAACACGGACTGAAAGCTTCTTATGACAATGCCGGTTGTTCCTGTTTTCTTTCCGAATGTATGGAAAAACATCTTCCAAACTTTTTAAAAAGTGGAATGACTGCCATTATCTGCAGCCAGGACACCATTGCCAGTGCTGCTCTGGTTCAGTGTCAACAGCTTGGATATCGGGTTCCTGAAGATGTCAGTATCGTGGGCTTTGATGATCTGCCAATAGCTGCTTATACATCACCGCCCCTAACCACCATCCGTCAGGATCGAACAGAACTGGGTAAAAGTGGATTTTTTGCATTATCCAGCCTTCTTAATCATGTTTCCATCAGCACATTCCTTTTGCATGCACAGCTGATTGAAAGAAAATCCACGGCACGCATTTCTGAAAAGCAATAGACTTTGGCTCGTTGCTCGCGTAAAAGAACAGTTTGCTTTGATGGAATTATTTTCATAGCAAACTGTTCTTTTTATTTCCGGATCCTGTTTTATTTGCAATTCTGTTTCCTGGAATAAATCCTGCAATTACTGCTTATTACTCTTCGTAATTGAAGCAGGTGATTTACTTGATTCGTTTGGACGCCGCTAATTTTTCCAGAATGGAATGTCCGATCGTTCCTTCCGGCATATCTACATCAAAGTTTTCTGCAATAGAAGCGCCAATGACAGCAAATGTGTTCTCGCCTTCCAGTTCTCCTCCGTTTTCCATCTGTTCTGAATAGGCAATAAAAGGAACATATTCTCTCGTATGGTCTGATCCTGTATAGGTAGGATCATTTCCGTGATCCGCTGTAAGGATCAGAAGATCATCTTTTTTCAGCTGTTCCAACAGTACCCCGAGATTTTTGTCGAATTTTTCAATCTCATGGCCATAACCTTCTATATTTCTTCTGTGGCCCCAGAGTGCATCAAAGTCAACCAGATTGACAAAGCACAAGCCATGAAAATCCTTCTTACTGATTTCGATGGTCTGTTCCATTCCGTTGACTGAGCTAGTAGAATGATAGGTTTCCGTGATTCCTTCTCCGCAGAAGATATCATTGATCTTACCTACACCGATCACATCCAGGCCTTTGTCCTTCATAGCATTTAATACTGTAGGACCTGTTGGTTTCAACGCATAATCATGACGATTGCTGGTTCGTTTAAACTCACCTTTTTTCTTTCCTACATATGGTCTTGCAATAACCCGTCCCACTCTCCATTCGTCTTTCAATGTGATCTCTCTTGCGATCTCGCAGCAGCGATAGAGGTTTTGCAGGTCAAAAGTTTCTTCATTTCCACAGATCTGAAGTACTGAGTCCGCAGAAGTGTACACGATCATTGCACCGGTATTGATTTCTTCCTCGCCCAGCTCTTCGATGATCTCTGTTCCGCTGGCGCTCTTATTGCCAATGACTCTCTTACCACAGCGCTTTTCCAGTTCTGCGATAAGTTCCGGCGGAAAACCATGTTCCGTAAAGGTGATAAATGGTTTTTCCGTCTTGATTCCCATCATCTCCCAGTGTCCGGTCATGGTATCTTTTCCATTACTTGCTTCTCCGAGACGAGCATAACGTCCCATAGGTTCTGCAGCTTTTTCCATGTTTCCTCCACAGTGGAGATTCAGCATTCCCAGCTTCTTCAGGTTGGGGATCTCCAGGGTTCCCATCTGATCCAGGATATGTCCAAAAGTATCTACCCCTACATCTCCGAACTTTTCAGAATCCGGCATAGCTCCGATACCCAAAGAATCCAGGACAATCACAAAAATTCTGTTGTACTTTTTCATCTTCGTCTACCTCTTTCTATTATTATTTTTCTGCCAACTTCCGGTACAGCTTTTCTTTGACAGTATCACTCGCAAAAGCCGCATCTACTGCATTCCTCATCAGAAGCAGGACCTCCTCATCCCGGACTCCGTATGTTTTTTGAATAAATTCCAGTTCTTTTGTCATGGTCGTGTTGCTGACGGTCCGGTTATCTGTATTCACAGTAACCCGTACACCATGATCCAGGAATTCCCTGATCGGATAGAATTCCGGACCGGATACCGCCTTAGTCTGCAGATTGCTGATTGGACACATCTCAATTCCGATCTTTTTTTCTGCCAGTTCCCGGATCACATCCTCATGACCTCTCATGGCAATCCCATGTCCGATTCTCTTTGCACCAACATTCACTGCATCTGTGATATTATCCACACTTCCGCACTCGCCGGCATGAATCGTAAAGGGCATACCAATCTTTCTTGCATTTTCAAACAGATTCATGAACTGTGACATGGGATAAGAAGCCTCTGCCCCAGCCAGGTCTACTCCGCAGACACCGAATCCAAGAAGTTCTCTTGCAGTCCGGATCATCCGCCAGTTTTCTTCCTCGCCGATATGACGCATGGCACAGGCGATTACTCCGTACTCAATAGCGAAGTCCTGTTTTCCTCTCTCCAGCCTTTGATCAGTGCTTCCATTGCCTTTTTGCAGCTCATGGATTCTGTTTCAGAAAAAAGTGGTGCAAAGCGGATCTCTGCATAGCATACATGTTCTCTGCTCATGCTTTTCAATACATCATAGCCGGCCTCTTCCAGACCTTCTTCATCTTTAAGACACTGGCATGGCATATCAAACTTTTCCAGATATTCTGCAAGGCTTGTACAGTCATCCGATACGCTCAATTCTTCTTTTTTTACAGATCTTCCCAGCCTTTTTTTCGATAAATTCCTGACTGAGAGATCCATCCAGGTGACAATGCAGTTCCACCTTCGGCAATCTTAGCAGTTCTTCCTGTGTCATAACTTCTCACCACTCCATTCCATGTTCACTACTGCCGCTCTATAAAAGATTGGATGGCCCAAATCCCAGCGGAAGCAGTTCATTTAGTGTAAAAATATCATATTTTTCTTTATCTACTGCCAGAATGATCTGAAAGGTTTCCGGATCACAAAATTCCATCATAACCTGACGACACACACCACAGGGTGCCGCATATTCTGTCAGTACTCCATCCTTACCGCCTACAATACAGATGGCCTGAAAATCCCTGACTCCTTCACTGACTGCTTTGAAAATAGCTGTCCGCTCTGCACAGTTTGTAGGCGTATAGGATGCATTTTCAATATTGCAGCCTGTGTATATTTCTCCCTTCTTTGTCAGCAGTGCTGCGCCCACCTTAAAGCCGGAATAGGGAGTATAGGAAAAATCCAACTGTTTGATTGCTGTGTCGATCAACTTTTCAATCATTGCTTTTTCCATATTATACACCTCTCGTTCTTTTAATAACCAGTTGCTTCCTCATTTTTCACAATTTTAACAATTCGGCTGGTTCCCAGACGGTCTGCTCCCAGTGCCAGGAATTTTTCTGCATCGTCGATAGAAGAAATTCCACCTGCTGCTTTCATCTTTACATTCGGTCCGATGTGTTTTGCAAACAGTTCAATATCTGCAAAAGTAGCACCTGCTCCGCCAAAACCGGTGGAGGTTTTGATATAATCTGCTCCTGCGTTGGTAACGATCTCGCACATTTTGATTTTTTCTTCATCCGTAAGGAAACAGGTTTCGATGATCACTTTCAGGATTTTATCTCCACATGCTGCCTTTAAGATTTTGATTTCATTTTCAATCAAGTCATATTTTTTGTCTTTTAACCATCCGATATTGATAACCATATCAATCTCAGAAGCGCCGTTTGCCAGGGCATCTTTGGTCTCGAATTCTTTTGCTGCAGTTGTCATGTAACCATTCGGAAAACCGATAACGGTACATACCGGGATTCTTCCGTTCATGTATTCGGCTGCCTCTTTTACATAGCTTGGAGCAATACATACAGATGCAGTCTCATATTTCATGGCATCGTCACAGATCTGTTTGATTTCTTCCCAGGTGGATCCCTGAAGAAGCAGTGTATGGTCTACGTGTTTTAATATTTCTTTGATATCCATTTTTTATCTCCATTTCTTATATTATCATTTTTCTGCCTGGTCTGCTTTGATCAGATTACGGATGGCTTCCACTGCCACCTGAATTGCCATATCGGTATCATGTACCACCGGATTCTCCAGGCCCAGGCTCTCTCTCTCCTGATTGGCAACTACCAGGAAGCAGGAACCGGCTCTTACTCTTAATTTTCCTGCAACGATGAAAAGTGCTGCGGATTCCATCTCAGAGGCAAGGCAACCCATCATTTTCCATGCGTTCCATTTGTTGATCAGCTCATATCCTACCGGCATTTTTTCCGGTTCATGCTGTCCGTAAAACGCATCCTTACACTGTACCACACCGGTATGATAGGTATAATCTTTTGCTTTTGCAGCTGCAACCAGTGCGTTGGTTACATCCAGATCTGCTACTGCCGGATATTCGATCGGCGCATATTCTTTGGATGTTCCTTCCATACGAATGGCTCCTGTTGCAATAACCACATCACCACTCTTTACTTCTGTCTGCATACCTCCGCAGGTTCCGATTCTTAAAAATGTGTCTGCTCCGCAGCGATACAGTTCTTCCATGGCGATGGATGCGGAGGGTCCGCCGATACCTGTGGAAGTAACACTTACCTTTACTCCGTCCAGTGTTCCGGTATAAGTAACATACTCTCTGTTATCTGCAATCAGCACCGGATCGTCAAAATATTTTGCGATTTTCGCACAACGTTTCGGATCACCGGGCATCAGCACGTAACGTCCCACTTCTCCTTTCGCCACCTGGATATGATACTGTCTGCTTGGGTCTTCTGAATAATTTTTCACGATATTTCCACCTTTCTTTATCTCTGTCCCTTATCATACGGAATACCTTCCGCTTTCGGTGCTCTGGAGTTCTTAGATACAAATACAAGAACCAGCAGAGAGATGATATATGGGAACATATTATACAATGTTAATGTCCTTCTCAGGTTTCTCCATTTTTGAACTTATAAATATAATATGACACATGTACAAAATCGTCCAGACAACTTACCTTCTTTTTTATTCTATTCTTTGTATTTTGTCTGATTTTGCTAATTATTCTTTTCTTTTTTATATATTTTCCTATATCTTACTTTTCGGA
>ENA-OQCO01000331-OQCO01000331.1-human-gut-metagenome-genome-assembly--contig:-NODE-331-length-27148-cov-2.907960_pt1 | contig 27148 bp, 26 predicted proteins | sample MGYA00242500_ERZ504582 | MGnify/ENA primary metagenome ERZ504582 (study PRJEB26092, sample SAMD00036346) | human gut metagenome | host: Homo sapiens | study: EMG produced TPA metagenomics assembly of... | reverse complement strand
GTTATGAAACAGTGGTGGGATATCACAGAAGAAGACCAGAAAGCAATCATGGATAACACAGAATGGTGTATGGCTGACAACGGATACTTCCGTGGAGGCGGATACTCCAGCCGTTATGAAACACGTGCCCAGATGCCTGCAACAATGATCCGTCTGAACCTTGTGAAAGGACTTGGACCGGTTCTGCAGATTGCTGAAGGATGGACAGTAGCTCTTCCTGAAGAAGTATCTGACAAGCTGTGGAAACGTACAGACTATACATGGCCATGTACATGGTTTGCTCCAAGATGCGATGGCAAAGAAGGACCGTTCAAGACAGCTTATGATGTAATGAACAACTGGGGTGCTAACCACGGCGCAATCTCCTACGGACACATTGGTGCAGACCTTATCACAATGTGCTCTATGCTGAGAATCCCGGTATCCATGCACAACGTTCCTGAGAAGGATATCTATCGTCCGGCAGCTTGGAATGCATTCGGTATGGAAAAAGAGGGTGCAGACTTCCGCGCTTGCAAGAACTATGGACCACTTTACAAATAAATCATACTGTTAAAATAACAGAATATCGATCCCCCGGCATGTATGTGCCGGGGGATTTTTTGGCTATAGTGCAGGATAGTCAGGAAACACTCTGTTCGGATTCCGGGAAAAAAGTTATAATGGGAACAGATTTATAAACAGATATATAAGAATACAGGAGGTTACTGAAATGAAATATATACAGCTGAACAATACGGATCTGAATGTCAGCCGTATCTGCCTTGGAACAGCAGGATTCGGGGATAAACTGGATCAGGAAAAAAGCTTTAAGGTACTGGACACTTTTGTGCAGGCAGGCGGAAATTTTATTGATACAGCTAATGTGTACTGCAAGTGGCTGGAAGGACACGGAAACTGCAGCGAACAGATTATAGGAAAATGGCTGAAGGACCGGGGAACACAGGGAAAAGTGATCGTGGCTACCAAAGGTGCACATTATTCTTTTGAAGATCAGGCCGCAGCAGAGTAAACAGAGAAGACATTCGCACAGACCTGGATGAAAGCTGCCGTACACTTGGAACGGATGTGATTGATTTTTACTGGCTTCACAGAGATGATCCGAAGAAACCGGCAGAGGAAATCGTTGACATTCTGGAAGAACTGCAGAAAGAAGGAAGAATCCGGTATTTCGGATTTTCCAATTACAGGACAAAAAGACTGAAAGAGATCCAGAAATGTCTGGAAGAAAGAAATCATCCGGGAATCACGGCAGTTTCCAACCAGTGGAGCCTGGCCGGGATCAATCCGGGAGGAAACACCAATCCGGATCCGACACTTGTAGAATTTTCCAGGGAGGAATATAAATGGCACTGTGAGACAAAAACTGCGTCCATTCCGTTCTCATCCACTGCTATGGGATTTTTCTCCAAGCTTCAGAAAATGGGAGTTCTTTATACAGAAAAAGTGGATACATTCTGGATGCGGAATATGGAATCACAGATCGCAGATATTTCAGAAAGCATAAAAAAATCATACTGGAATGAGACAAATCTTCGCACATACCAGAAGCTTCTGAAACTTCAGAAAGAAACAGGACACAGCCTGCAGTCTTTGTCTCTGGCGTACTTTTTCCATCAGCCGTTCCAGACGGTGCCTGTAACAGGAGTCAGCAATCTTAACCAGTTAAAAGATGCTCTTGCTGCCTGTGATATTGATTTTGAACCGGAGCTGTTTGGTGGTTGGGTGATAGACGGAGGTGATAGATGAAGCTGATCCATTTATCGGACCTTCATCTTGGAAAAGAGTGAATGAGTTTTCCATGATCGAAGATCAGAAATATATTTTAAATCAGATACTGGGTATCATTGATGAAGAAGCACCGGATGGGGTCCTTCTTGCAGGAGATATCTATGACAGACCGGTTCCCTCTGCGGAGGCCGTACAGCTTCTGGACAGTTTTCTTACCAGACTGGCGAAGCGAAAGATACCGGTTTATGCCATCAGTGGCAATCATGACAGTGCTGAGAGGATCGCATTTGGCTCCCACATTATGAGCAGCAGCGGGATCTGCATGTCACCTGTATATGACGGAAAAACAGAAAAGTACTGTTTAATGGACAGTTATGGAGAAGTGTGGATTCATCTTCTTCCGTTTATCAGACCGGCAGTAGTACGCCATGCACTTCAGGGAGAAGAAGGTGCAGAGGAGATCCGCAGCTATCAGGAAGCTGTACAGGCTGCAGTAGAGCATATGGACATTGACACCGAGAAACGAAATGTTCTGGTTGCGCATCAGTTTGCAGTAGGAGCTATGAGCTGTGATTCCGAGGAGATCGCAGTTGGAGGAATCGACCAGATTGAAGTGTCTGTATTTCAGGACTTTGATTATGTGCACTTGGGCATATCCACAGTCCCCAGAATGTGGGAAGCAATCAGATCCGTTATTGCGGAACACCGCTGAAATACTCTTTTTCCGAGGCAGGACAGCAGAAATCCGTGACTGTAGCGGAGCTTTTTGAAAAAGGAGATCTGGAAGTGCGGGAGATTCCGCTGAAACCTTTTCGGGATATGAGAAAGCTGAAAGGCACATATATGGAGATTACCTCACTGGCCAATTATCAGGATACTAACACAGAGGATTATATGCAGATCACTCTGACAGATGAGGAGGATATTGTGGACGGAATGCAGAAGCTGCGTGCTATTTATCCAAATTTGATGAGGCTGGAATACGACAACCGCAGAACAAGAGAAAATCAGGAAATCTCCGGAACGGAGACAGTGGAAAAAAAATCCGAGCTGGAATATTTTCAGGAATTTTTTGAGCTGCAGAATAATCAGCCTATGAATGAGGAACAGCGGAAATTTTCAGAAGATCTAATCCGAAAGATACAGGAGGTGAGCATTTGAGACCGGAAAAACTGACCATCAGTGCCTTCGGGCCTTATGCAGACAGAACAGAGATTGATTTTTCCAGGCTTGGGGACAGTGGCCTTTATCTCATCACCGGAGATACTGGAGCTGGAAAAACTACCATATTTGATGCAATCACTTTTGCGCTTTACGGCCAGGCAAGCGGCCAGGTAAGAGACTCTGCCATGTTCCGAAGCAAGTATGCAGACACTGCCACGGAGACTTTTGTGGAGCTTGTTTTTTCTTATCAGGGAAAAAAATATCAGGTCTTTCGAAGTCCGGAATATATGGCACCAAAAAAAAGGGGCACAGGACTGACTCTCCGGAAAGCAGAGGCACAGCTTATTTATCCAGATGAGCGTCAGCCCGTGACAAAGGCAAGAGATGTGACAAGAGCCATCGAAGAACTGCTTGGACTTGACTACGAGCAGTTTACCCAGATCGCCATGATCGCACAGGGAGATTTCCAGAAGCTGCTTCTTGCAGGAACAGTGCAGCGAGGGGAGATATTCCGGCAGATCTTTCATACAGGGATTTATCAGCAGGTACAGCTGAAGCTTAAGGAGGCGGCACAATCCAGATATAAGGAGTACGATGAAATGCGCAGAAGCATTGCACAGTATCTGGACGGGGTGAAGCTCCGGCAGAGAGAAGGGACAGAAGCAGAGGAATTTGCAGAATTGAAAAAGGGGAAATTCGAAGGTAAGCTGGAGCGGAGCCTTGAGATTTTGAAGAGCTTTATTGATCAGGGAGAAAAAAGGGAAAGCGAGCTTCTGAAACAGGAACAGGAGGTGGATCAGAAGATTCGCACAATGGAAAATATACTGCATCTCTCTGCGCAGAAGCGGAACCTTGAACAGAAAAAAGATTTTGCCAGGAAGCAGCTTGAGCAGCTTCTTCCGGATCTTGAGAAGGCTTCCGGGGAGGCGGAAAAATATAAAGATGCAGACCAAAAATGCGAAGCACTGGGGATTCTGATCCGTGAAAAACAGGAGCAGCTGAAAAAATATCAGGTTCTGGAACAGCTTAAGAAGGAACTGGATGAAATCAGGATGCAGCTGAAAAAATGCAGAGCCGGACAGGAAGCAAATATCCGCCAGGAACAGCAGCTTCATAAAGATATGGAACAGCTGAAAAAGGAGCGTTCCCTGCTGGAAAATTCTCAGCTGGATCTGCAGAAAGCAATAACAGAGAAGGAAAAACGGACACAGAGAAAGTCGGAACTGAATGGGCTTGAAACAGAAATGCGGGAATTCAAAGGCCTTTATGAAGCCACAAAAGAGCAGCAGAAAAAGTATCAGGCTGCATATGAAAAAGCACAGCAGCAGAGTGAATACTATCAGCAGATTTTTCACAGCTTTCTGGACGCCCAGGCAGGGATCCTGGCACAGGAACTTAAGGAAAATGAGCCCTGCCCGGTGTGCGGTTCTTTAAGCCATCCACACCCGAGAATAATCTCCAAAGGTCGCACTGTTACTTCGGAAATACTGGATAATGAGAAAATCAAACTGGATAAACTGGAAAAGATTTCCGCAGACCAAAGCCTGGAAGCCGGAAAATTAAAGGAACGGAGCAATGCCTCCTGGAAACAGATCGTGTCCGGTGCAGAAGAGCTTCTGGAAGAGTTCCAGGAATTCCGTAAGGAAACAAAAAATGGAAATGGACAGGCGGGAGATTTCAGGACTGTATGGAAACAGATGATCCTCATGATAAACCGGGAAAAAGAACAGTGCAAAAATCTTTTGACAGAAAGTGACAGAAAGATCAGGGAAGCAGAGGAAAACACAAAAAGAAAGCAAAAAGTGGAAAAACTTCTGGAAAATCTTGAAAAAGAAAAAGATATACTTCAGGAAAAAAAGAATTCCTGTGACCGGGAACAGACCGGGCTTACAACAAAAGCATCCGAAAATGAAAAACAGCAGAAAAATGCAGCAGAAGAAATCAGACAGGTCCATTCGGAGGTAGGAAAAGAAGTTCTGGAAAAAGAGATCAGGGAAAAACAGCAGGAATATATTGATCTAAAAGAAAACAGCAGAAAGATGAAAGAAACCTTTGAGAGATTTCAGGCAGAAAAGGCAAGGATAACTTCCACGATAAAAACTCTTGATGAGCAGCAAAAGGAGATCGGGGAGATACGGGAAGATGAAATTCGGGAGCAGTATACAGAAAGTACAACGCAGAAAACAGAACTGGCAGAAAAAAGAAAGAACTTTTTTCCATTCAGAGCGGAAACCTGGAAATTTTCCGGAAGGTACAGAAACGGAAGGAAGAGATGACAAAAGCCGAAGCAGAATACGTCTGGATGAAAAATCTCTCAGATACAGCCAACGGCAATTTAAACGGCAAGGCCAAGATCGAGCTGGAAACCTATATCCAGATGGCATATTTCGACAGATCCTCAGAAGAGCCAATGTCCGCCTTATGACCATGAGCAGCGGTCAGTATGAGCTGAAGCGTCAGGAGCAAAGCGAGAACCGCAAGGAAAAAGCTGGTCTTGATCTTAATGTTATTGACCATTACAACGGAACGGAAAGAAGTGTAAAAACTCTTTCAGGAGGGGAATCCTTCCAGGCATCCCTGTCCCTGGCACTGGGACTTTCTGATGAAATCCAGGCCAGCGCAGGAGGCATCCGCTTGGATTCCATGTTTGTAGACGAAGGTTTTGGCTCTCTGGATGAAGAGGCTCTTTCTCAGGCTGTGAAAGCCTTAAGCAGTCTTGCGGACGGCCACCGTATGGTAGGAATCATTTCCCACGTGGCGGAACTGAAAGATCGGATCGAAAACAAGATCATTGTGACCAAACAATGCAGCGGAAAAGGTGTTGGCAGCAGCATTCAGATTCAGTAGAATGCAGAAAACTATCAGCTGGCTTTTTCAATGTCTTTTCTGAAACAGAAATTCCATAAAAGTCTGTCTGGCATTTTTTGCCAGCTTCTGGCTGACCGGAACCTGATTTCCATTATCCATAACAAATACCGTACCATCAAAATCAACAGCGTGTTCCAGATTGATCACAATTCCCCGGTTGCACTGATAAAACCGGGGATCCATTTTCAGAAGAGCGTTAAAAGCTTCAAAAGACTGTCTGGTAACAAGCTCTTTTGCTTTTGACGTGTGAATATGGATCATATGGGAAAAATGCTCTGCATATATGATGCTGCGGAAAGGAACCTGTATATTACTTCCGTTTACCTTTACATCAATATATTTCCCGGAATCAGGAATACGGGAAAGAATCTCATCGATCAGATCCGAAAGCTCTTTTATGTTATAAGGTTTTACAAGATAGTGCAGGGCACGGACCTTAAAGCCCTCCAGAGCATGGTCAGTAGAGGTTGTAGTAAAAATCAGAAGACAATCCGGATCAGATTTTCGAAGTTCTCTGGCAATCTCCACACCGTTTGCACCATTCATATAAATATCCAGGAACAAAACTGTGAAAGGCCGTTCCCTGGAAGCTTTCAGAAAAGCTTCTCCATTTTCAAATTCAGTCAAGTCAGCGTGAACACCACGTTTCGTCAGCTGTTCTTCCAGCCGTGTATGCAAGAGCACCCGTTCGCTGTGAATATCATCTACAATCGCAATTCGCATAACTATTTTCCTCTCTATCTGTCTGTCAACAGTATAGCATAAAATATCAGGCCAAACTATGGTCTGTGTTGGAATTTCGTGCCATTTTAAGTGGTTTCGTGCCAGATGGATTGAAAAACGGCAGGATTTTTTTATAATGTGGTTAACATGTGAAGGAAAAAATCGAACAGAAAAGGAGGGCGATTTGTGTATTGCATTGATGTATTGACGGATAAAGCGCAAAGTGGTCGGGAATACACAGAATATATTTTGAATTGCTGCGCTGAAAGAAATATATTTCCGCTGGTTCAGGTTTATTATGATCAGGAAAAATTTTTTGCACAGATACAAAAGACTGTGCCGGCCATTGTACTTCTGATACTGCCGGGAGTGAAAGGACTCAATGCAGCAGAGCATCTTCGGTCTCTGTATCCGAGATGCAGGATCATCTGGAGCAGTGACCTTGATTTTTCCCTTCATGCATTCAGACTGCGGGTGGAATATTTCTTCATGGAACCGGTAGAAGAACAGAAGATCAGGGAAGGACTTGCTGCCTGTTTCGGACACAGCAGATAATTTTTTAATTCAGGAGGAAGATGATATGAAAAAAAGAGCGATAATTCTTGCAGTGATCACAGCTATGCTTACGGTTAATTCCGGTTATGCGGCAAATACTGTTTCTGCGGAAGAAATGCAGAAGGAAGAATCACAGGCATCAGAAATTCAGGCAGAATCCGGAAGTGAAGAAGCTTCTCAGGTTCCCATAAAGCCACTTTCCTCAAAGGTGGTTTCTGAGAATCCATACATGGCAAAAGCTGATGCCAATATCCATCACGACTGCTATAACACGGACAGTACGGACGAAGTGCTGCCGGTTGGAATTTATCCTGAGATCAATGTTTCCTACGAAAAGGTAAATGCAAACGCATCTCCGGCGATCTTTTTTGATTCTTACGGTCATGCGGTGGTTCCTCTTCTTGGAGGTCTTGCAATCCGTGATATCAATGCGGATGAGACACAGACAGAAGGATATTTTTCCCCGAAACAGCATGACAGCGGCGACTATGTGATTCAGAGCTCCTATTCTTTTGTTGATGAGAGCAACCGGATCGTGTGTCCTACCAGCAACAACCATGTGCTGATGCTGAAAGCCACAGATGAGGAAGGAAATGTGCTGCCTGAATTCGAAAAAGTACTGGATATTGATATCAAAGCTGCAGCAGAGGCAGTTCTTGGAAAAACACTGGATCAGAACCTTCTTTCTGTAGTATTTGACTATGACGGGAATTTATGGTTTGCCACCGGTGGATTTCGTATTTATCCTGACCGGAAACAGCAGGGGGCAGTTGGCTATATTTCCCGCAGTGCCATTGATGCTATCTTAAACGGAGAAGAAGCAGATCTTACAAATGCTGTGTTTGTATATGAACTGACTCCGGGCGAGGGTGCGGAAAATGGCATTGCTTCCTCCAAAGAGGGTGCGGTGATCCTGACCAATCTCAACTGCTATCTGTTTTCTGCTGATAATGGAGTACAGAAAGTATGGGAGACTCCTTATGAGAGCGTTGGTGCAAAAGAGAGCAAGGAGGGAGATGCCACTACAGGTGGCGGCCTTGCATGGGGAAGCGGCTGTTCTCCGTCTATGACAGATAATCTGGTCATGTTTACAGACAACCAGAATCCTGTGAATCTTCTTGCTGTTGATATGAAAACAGGGGAAAAAGTTGCAAGCCTTCCTGTGATCGATGAGCTTCCGGAGGAAAAACAGGTTTCTGTGGAAAATTCAGCGATCGTATATGATAACGGAGAGGGAACGGTAAGCACCATTGTATGCAACTGGTTTGGTGCCGGAAGTGCAAATCTCGGAAAAGAGGACAGTGATTCTTCCATTCAGAGTTATGCAAATATTTATGATGTAAACTGGCTGAGCCAAGGAAATAAGATGATCATGCCAGGTGTGGAGCGAGTGGACACTATCAGAACAGAGAATGGATATGAAATGAAGAGTATCTGGTGCAGAAGTGATCTGTCTGATACTTCCATGATGAAGCTTTCCACTGCGACCGGATATATTTATGGTTATGTCCAGAATCTGGAAACAGGTATGTGGCAGTATATCATGCTTGATTTTGAGACAGGGGAAACAGTATTCTCCATGGATGTTTCCAGCAAACCGGGATACAACAATATGGCCATAGGCATGTATGCAGGAAACAGCGGAAATGCACTTTACTGCCCGACCGGATATCTGGAGCTGTTAAGACTTCAGGACAGATTCGTTTATCTGCCGGAAATGCCTTACCGAAAAGTGGATCTGGACAAGGCAATGAGAAATGTGCTGACCCAGGAAAAATTCGAGGCAGATGGAGGTCAGGGCAGCGTCTGCGGATGGCTGAGTACGGTAACTGTGAAAAATATCCACCCGAATACTACAGTTGCACTTCGGATGAAAGGGCTGTCAGGTAGCGCAGATGCACTGAACTCTACGGTTATGGTACAGACGGTACGCTTAAAGAAGTACCGCAGGATTTGTGGCATATCCAGACAGAAAGCGGAGAAACACCGGAGACGCTTTCAGAAGATGTTCTGTATGAGGTCCATGTTTCCGTACAGGATGGCGGTGACTTCGATCTCAGCGAAAACGAAGACGAAAAAGAAATAAAAATATCAGTTGTTACGGTTCAGTAAATACCTGCAAAACATTAAACGGGCTGTCTGCTAATAGACAGCCCGTTTTAAAATATACTATTTTTGTTTTTTCTCAGCTTTTGCTTCGCAGGTGAGTTCAACACCAAGCTTACGGAAGCTGATCACATCCACGTCAGAGAGCATAACAGAAGTATGAACCTGGCATCCGCGAATATTCGGGATCTGCTCCAGGGCAAGACGTGCGGCATCACTTGTGGCAGCACTCATAGAGAGGGCAATCAGGATCTCATCAATGTGAAGGCGAGGGTTCTTGCTTCCAAGATATTTGGTCTTCAGCTGCTGGATCGGATGGATGGCATCAGGGGAGATCACGTGGAGCTCGTGATCAATACCTGCAAGCTCTTTCAGTGCATTGAGGAGAAGAGCTGCAGATGCACCCAGAAGGTCGGAAGTTTTTCCGCATACGATCTTTCCGTCCGGAAGTTCCATTGCAGCTGCCGGGCCGCCTGTTGCTTCTTCTTTTGCCAGGGCAGCAGGAACGACCTTGCGGTCATGAAGTTCTGCGTGAGCCTGCTGGAGAAGGAGCTCGATCTTGCGGACCTCGTTTTCAGTGCCGGAACCGGAAACAAGTGCATTCATGCTCTTATAGTAACGGCGGATGATCTCCTGACGGGATGCTTCCTGGCAGGCTTCATCGTCAATAATGCAGTTGCCGGCCATATTGACACCCATATCAGTAGGAGATTTATAAGGACAGCTTCCCATGATTTTCTCAAACATTGCCTGTACAACAGGGAAAACTTCCACATCACGGTTATAGTTGACGGTTGTTTCGCCGTAAGCTTCCAAATGGAACGGGTCGATCATATTAACATCGTTAAGATCAGCGGTAGCTGCTTCATATGCCAGGTTTACCGGATGCTTCAGCGGGAGGTTCCAGATCGGGAAGGTCTCAAATTTCGCATAGCCGGCCTTTACACCGCGTTTATATTCATGGTAGAGCTGGGAAAGGCAGGTGGCCATCTTTCCGCTTCCGGGTCCTGGAGCTGTGATCACAACCAGGGGTCTGGTAGTCTTGATATAATCATTCTTTCCATATCCCTCATCACTTACGATGAAAGAAGTGTTGCTTGGATATCCAGGGATCAGGTAAAGCTTGTAAACACGGATTCCCAGTTTCTCCAGGCGTTTCTTGAAGAGATCGGCACTTTCCTGGCCGGAGTACTGTGTGATGCACACGCTTCCCACATAGAGGCCACGGCTTGTAAATTCACCCATGAGACGAAGAACATCCTCGTCATAGGTAATGCCAAGGTCGCCGCGTACTTTATTCTTGTCAATGTCATTGGCACTGATAACAATAACGATCTCCGCCTGATCAGAAAGCTGCATCAGCATGCGGAGTTTGCTGTCTGGTTCAAAGCCCGGAAGAACACGGGAGGCATGGTAGTCGTCAAAAAGCTTGCCGCCGAATTCAAGATAAAGCTTGTTTCCGAACTGGCTGATTCGTTCCCGGATGTGTTCTGACTGCATTTTCAGATATTTGTCATTATCAAAACCTATTTTCATTTGTCTGATTTCCTCTCCTCTTTTAATTTTCCAAATCACTGGGAACAGTATACTACAACTTACTATTTACTGGCAATATCCAGTATGTGTTTTTTTACATTACCGTTCATTGGCAATATCCCGTAAAGTTTTTTTACCTTTTATTTTTATAATATCGCGGTTGATTTATGCAGGTTTTATCTTTATAATAAAGAAATGACAAGAGGAGGAAAAAAATGAATAATCAACTGAATAATGATCAGGCGGGAAACAGCCTGATAACAAAGATCCCAAGAACCAGGGATCCAATAAGAACCATCAGTCGATTCTGGCTTTTCTGATATGCCTCCTGGTAACACTGGTCTGCTTCGCATTGTTTACCAACATGCTGAAGGACAACAGCAGTGAGATATCCTATGATAAATTCATCGATATGGTGGATAAGGACCAGGTTAAGGAAGTAACGATTCAGTCCAGTACACTGACGATCGTACCGAAGAAGCAGAATTCCGAGTACGAGGATATGAGCTACTATACTACGAAAACCGAGGATAGCACAGCCCTGACCAAGAGACTGGAAGGTAAGGGCATCAAGTTTAAGACTGACCCGCCGGATGTGTTTGGCGAGTTTGTTGCAATGATCTTAAGTGTGGTACTGCCGACACTGCTTCTTTTTGGGCTCCTGATGTTCTCCATGCGCCGTATGAACAAAGGCGGCGGTATTATGGGAATGGGCGTAGGCAAGAGCAAGGCCAAGGCTTATGTTCAGAAAGAAACAGGTGTCACCTTCAAGGATGTGGCAGGACAGGATGAGGCCAAGGAATCTCTTCAGGAAGTGGTGGATTTCCTTCACAATCCTGGGAAATACACAGCTATCGGAGCGAAGCTTCCGAAAGGCGCCCTTCTTGTGGGACCTCCTGGAACAGGTAAGACACTTCTTGCCAAGGCAGTTGCAGGTGAGGCGCAGGTACCGTTCTTCTCACTTTCCGGTTCGGAATTTGTGGAGATGTTCGTAGGTGTAGGTGCATCTCGTGTCCGTGATCTTTTTGAGGAAGCCAAGAAGAATGCTCCTTGTATCGTGTTTATCGATGAGATCGATGCCATTGGTAAGAGCCGTGATTCCCGTTACGGTGGAGGCAACGATGAGCGTGAGCAGACACTGAACCAGCTTCTTGCAGAGATGGATGGATTTGATACTTCCAAGGGTCTTCTGATCCTGGCAGCTACCAATAGACCTGAAGTTCTTGATCCTGCACTTCTCCGTCCGGGACGTTTTGACAGACGCGTGATCGTAGACAGACCGGATCTTCGAGGACGGGTGGATATTCTGAAAGTACATGCCAAGAATGTGCTTCTGGATGAGACGGTTGACTTTGAGACCATTGCACTTGCAACATCCGGAGCAGTAGGATCTGACCTTGCCAATATGATCAATGAGGCAGCGATCCTTGCAGTTAAGAAAGGCCGTAAGGCTGTATCACAGAAAGATCTTGAGGAGTCCGTTGAGGTAGTTCTTGTTGGTAAAGAGAAGAAAGACCGTATCTTAAGCAAGCAGGAACGCCGGATCGTTTCCTACCATGAGGTTGGACACGCTCTGGTAAATGCCCTTCAGAAGGATTCAGAGCCTGTACAGAAGATTACCATTGTACCACGTACCATGGGAGCTCTCGGCTACGTTATGCAGGTTCCGGAGGAAGAGAAATATTTAAACACCAAGAAAGAACTGGAGCTATGCTGGTTGGATATCTCGGCGGACGTGCCGCAGAGGAGATTGTTTTTGACACGGTGACAACCGGCGCAGCCAATGATATCGAGCAGGCGACCAAGGTGGCGCGAGCCATGATCACTCAGTATGGTATGTCTGAGAAATTCGGGCTGATGGGACTGGCTACACAGGAGAATCAGTATTTAAGCGGAAGAGCAGTTTTAAACTGCGGTGATGATACAGCAACAGAGATTGATCATGAGGTCATGAAGCTTCTTCACCACTCTTATGAGGAGGCCAAGAGAATACTGGGCAGCCACAGAACAGAGATGGATAAGATCGCAGAGTATCTGATCCGAAAGGAGACCATCACCGGAAAAGAGTTTATGAAGATTCTCCGCGCAGTACAGCAGGGAATGGATATTCCTGAGAATCTGGAAGATCTGGTGCTTTCCGAGAATGAGAAAGAAGTGTCCAATAAACAGGACAGTGTAAAGATCGAGTCTGTACCGGAGGCTGATACAGCAGTAGTACATGAACTCCGGTCAGCAGAAAATCCTGAGATGCAAAGTTGTGATGCACAGGATCAGACAGAAACAAAAGAAAAGCCGGGACCGCAGGCATAAAACAAGGTCATACAAAAACCGGGAGTGATCCCGGTTTTTGCAGTATTATACCGGAAACAGCAGTTATAAGCATCAGGAGAGAGTATATGTTCATAATTGAGGAAGAATTAAAGAAACTGCCGGGGAAACCGGGAGTCTATATCATGCATGGTGAAAAAGACGAGATCATCTACGTGGGAAAAGCCGTCAGCCTTAAGAACCGTGTGCGCCAGTACTTCCAGAGCAGCCGCAACAAAGGCGCAAAGATTGAGCAGATGGTAACGCATATCACCAGGTTTGAGTACATTATTACGGACTCTGAACTGGAAGCACTTGTTCTGGAATGCAACCTGATCAAGGAACACCGTCCGAAATACAACACCATGCTGAAAGATGACAAGAGTTATCCTTTTATCAAGGTAACAGTTAATGAGCCATATCCAAGAGTGCTTTTTGCCAGAAGAATGAAAAAAGACAAGGCCAGATACTTCGGCCCATACACAAGCGGCAGTGCAGTAAAAGATGTGATAGAGCTGGTGAGAAAGCTTTATCAGGTGCGTTCCTGTAACCGTACCCTGCCAAGAGATACAGGAAAGGACAGACCTTGTCTGTATTATCACATGAAGCAGTGTGATGCACCTTGTCAGGGATATATCAGTCAGGAAGAATACCGTAAAAACATCAGTAAAGTGGTCCGTTTTCTGAATGGTGATTTCAAGGCCACTATTGACGAGCTTACAGAGAAAATGCAGAAAGCTTCCGAGGAGATGCGTTACGAGGATGCAATGGAATCCCGTGACCTGATCCGCAGTATCCAAAAGATCGGGGAACGCCAGAAAATCACAGGATATGGCCGGGAAGACCGCGATATTATCGCAGTAGCTATGGATGAGAGTGAAGATCTTAGGGATCAGGATGCGGTTGTGCAGGTATTTTTTATCAGAGATGGCAAGCTGATCGGCAGGGATCACTTCTATCTCCGGGTAGCAAAGGGCGATACAAAAGCTCAGGTGCTCTCAAGCTTCCTGAAGCAGTTTTATGCAGGAACACCGTTTATCCCGTCTGAGATCATGCTCCAGAGTGAGATCGAGGATGCGGACATTATCGAAGAATGGCTTACTGCCAGAAGAAAGCAGAAAGTGCATATCCGTGTCCCGAAGAAAGGTACCAAGGAGAAACTGGTAGAACTTGCCCTGGAAAATGCCCGCATGGTTCTTTCCAAAGACAGAGAGCGGATCAGGAGAGAAGAAGGACGTACCATGGCGCCGTCCATGAGGTAGAAGACTGGCTGGGACTTAAAGGTGTAGTCCGCATGGAAGCCTACGATATCTCCAATATCAGCGGTTTTGAGTCTGTAGGTTCCATGGTCGTTTATGAAAAAGGCCGCCCGAAACGCAGCGATTACCGCAAATTCAAGATCAAATGGGTTCAGGGTCCTAACGATTATGCAAGTATGGAGGAGGTTCTGACCCGAAGATTTACCCATGAAAGCAACGGTGAATTTGACAGCTTTGCAAGGCTCCCGGATCTGATCCTTATGGATGGAGGAAGAGGCCAGGTAAATATAGCTCTTAAAGTTCTGGATAAGCTTGGAATCAGCATTCCTGTATGCGGCATGGTAAAGGACGATCACCATCGAACAAGGGGCCTGTATTACGACAATGTGGAAATCCCTGTTGACACATCTAGCGAGGGATTCCGCCTGATCACAAGAATCCAGGATGAAGCTCACCGTTTTGCCATTGAATACCACCGTTCCCTCAGAAGCAAGGGACAGGTGCATTCTGTTCTGGATGATATCCCCGGAATCGGAGATGCAAGGAGGAAAGCTCTTCTTCGAAAATTCAAATCTGTGGAAAATATCCGGGATGCTTCGGAGGAAGAACTGGCACAGACAGAGAGCATGAACACAGGAAGTGCCCGTCAGGTGTATGAATTTTTCCATAAATCCTGATGCCGCATTGCAGTTTTTATCATGATTGTGTATAATTAAACATAAGGTGTCTCACGCCCCGGTAAAACGGCAGTGAGAATGCAAACTTTCAGTGAAAAGGAGATAAAAAAGTATGAAGGGTGTACAGTTGACAAAGATGGCACAGGAACTGGAGCTTACCAATCTGACTCCGGAAATCGACCTGTCAGGCATCGTGATCAAGACTGCAGAGATCAACAGACCTGCGCTTCAGCTTACCGGATATCTGGAGCATTTTGCAAATGAGCGTGTTCAGATTATCGGATATGTAGAGTATACGTACCTGATGCAGCTTAATGAGGAGGAGAGACGTTTTAAATATGAGCGTTTCATCTCCAGCAAGATCCCATGTGTTATTTTCAGTACTATGACACGTCCGTCTCAGGATATGATCGATCTGGCTGTTAAATATAATGTCCCAACATTCGTGACAGAAAGAACAACTTCAAGCTTTATGGCAGAGATCATCCGTTGGCTTGGCGTACAGCTTGCTCCTTGCATTTCCATCCATGGAGTACTTGTGGATGTTTACGGTGAGGGTATCCTGATTACAGGTGAGAGCGGAATCGGTAAGAGTGAGGCAGCCCTGGAGCTGATCAAACGTGGACACCGCCTTGTCAGTGATGATGTTGTTGAAATACGTAAGGTCAGTGATGTAACACTGGTAGGATCTGCTCCGGATATCACACGTCACTTTATCGAGCTTCGTGGTATCGGCATCATCGATGTAAAGACTTTGTTCGGTGTAGAGAGCGTTAAGGATACACAGTCTATTGACCTTGTTATCAAGCTTGAGGAGTGGGACAGAGACAAGGAATATGACCGTTTGGGACTTCATGAGGAGTATACGGAATATCTTGGAAACAAGGTTGTATGCCATTCCCTTCCGATTCGCCCAGGTCGTAACCTGGCAATCATTGTTGAGGCAGCAGCTGTCAACCACAGACAGAAGAAGATGGGATACAATGCAGCAGAGGCATTGTATAAGCGTGTGCAGGCAAACCTTGCTAAGAAGAGAGAGAATCCAGAGGACGAAGAATAAGAGGGGATAAGAAATGAGAACATATTGTTTTGGAATTGATGTAGGCGGAACAACTGTAAAATGCGGACTTTTCCGCACAGACGGAACTCTTGTTGAGAAATGGGAGATCCCGACCCGCAAGGATAATAACGGAGAGCAGATCCTTCCGGATGTGGCTGCGGCCGTAAATGCCAAGATCGAAGAGAAAGGCATTTCCAAAGATGATGTAGAAGGTGTTGGAATCGGTGTTCCGGGACCAGTGAACTCCAAAGGTGAAGTACCGCGTGCAGTAAACCTTTACTGGGGATATAAGAATGTTGTAGGCGAGCTGGAAGAAATGACAGGACTTCGCGCGAAAGCAGGAAATGATGCCAATGTAGCAGCACTTGGTGAGGCATGGAAGGGTGCAGCAGCAGGTTCCTCGGATGTGATCATGGTAACGCTTGGAACTGGTGTCGGCGGCGGAATCATTGTTGACGGCAAGATTGTAACAGGACATCACGGAGCTGGCGGTGAGATCGGACATGCCAATGTGGATCATCATGAGACAGAGTCCTGCAACTGTGGAAACAAAGGCTGTCTGGAGCAGTTTGCTTCTGCAACAGGAATTGTCCGCATGGCAAAAAAAGAACTTGCAGCATCCGGTGAGAACAGTGTTCTCCGCGATATGGATGATATCTCTGCAAAAGCTGTTCTGGACGCATTTAAGGAGAATGATCCGGTAGCTGTGGCAACGATGGAGAAAGTAGGCGAGCAGCTTGGCGGCTCCCTGGCAATATTTGCCTGTGTGACAGATCCGGAGACTATCGTGATCGGCGGCGGTGTTTCCAAGGCCGGACAGCCTCTGATCGACTGTATCCGGAAATATTACAAAGAGTATACTTTTTCATCCTGCAAAGATACGCCGATCGTGATCGCAACACTTGGTAATGATGCCGGAATCTACGGTGCCGCTAAGATGGTTCTGTAATTGAACGAATATAAGTGTGAATTTCTGAAAAAAATACCGACCCCTGGATATCAGATTAATATCTGACATCCGGGAGCCGGTATTTTTTTAGAAATCAGTAATATTCTACAGGGTCCTCTTCGGAACCGCCGCCGTCATCACCGCTGCCATCGTCACCGGTATCATCACCAGTGTCACCGCCGCCAGAGTCATCACCATTATCGCCATTTCCGGAATCGTCAGTATTATCACCGGAACCATTATCTGTGCTGTCCGTATTATCTGTACTGTCGCCGTTGTCTGTGCTATCCGTGCTGTCAGGAGCAGCGCTTGGAATTGCTTCTGCTGCTGAGTCGGTGTCTGTATCTTCATTATAGTAGTCTTCATCGTAATCATAACTGCTTTCATAGAAGTGCTGATCACAGTATTCAGTTGGAAGACTGGAAATATCGAAGTACTCTGTGATAGTCGGGCAGCCTGCACGCGGCAGGAGACCTGTCTCAGAGCAGACACTTGCTTTCTCAACACTTGCCGGCATTTCGAAATCTTTGTCCTCCAGTCCTTCGTGGATACGATTCATAACTTTTTTCCAGAGATTCTTGTGGAAATTGCGGGCATCTTCCGGAATCTTCTCATTATTATCATAACCGGACCATACAGCACATGTGTAATATGGTGTATAACCTACAAACCAGAGGTCATTGTAATCCTCGGTAGTACCTGTCTTACCTGCAACTGTCATATTGTCAAGCTGGCAGGCTGTACCGGTACCTTTTTTGACAACATCTTCCATGGCACTTGTAAGAAGATAGGCTGTGCTGTCTTTGATGACGGATCTGGAAACAGAAGAGTTCTCAATGAGAACATTGCCGTCATGATCAAGAATCTGTGTATAATAGATCGGTTTGATATAATTTCCGTTGTTTGCAATAGCTGCATAAGCGGCACAGAGCTCAACGTTCTTGACACCGTTGGTAATTCCGCCAAGTGCAGTTGCAAGGTTGGCGTCACTCCATACATTTCCGTTGGCATCCTTATCTGCGTCTGTTCCGTGGGCCAGTGTGGTAAATCCGAAATCATCCAGATATTTAAGACCAAGAGAAGGAGTAACCTGCTCCAGGCATTTAACAGCTACAACGTTGATGGAGTTCTGGATCGCTTTACGGATGGTTGTCTCGCCGCCGTAACTACGGCTTGCATTGTTGACCGGAGAACCGTCCGGATATTCATAGGGTTCATCCATAAAGGTAGTTGCCAGTGTATCCCCTTTTTCATTGAGAGCCGGTGCATAGGTAGATACGATCTTGAAAGTAGAACCAGGCTGTCTGGTTGTATCTGTTGCACGGTTCAGGGTAAGGCTGGCAGTTTTTTCGCCGCGGCCGCCGATCAGGGCTTTCACATATCCGGTGTGCTGGTCGATGACAGTCATGGAAGACTGCGGCTGTGGGGCGAAGTTGACACGTTCGGAAACAACAGTGCTTCCGTCGGCAAGGATATTGGCTTTGTATTGGTCAACATACTGCTGTCCTTCTTCAGGAGAACTGAAAAGAAGGTCAAATTCAGGATCCTGATCACGGAAATAAAGCTGCAGCATTTCCTTGCTGTAGTTGACCTGCTCTCCGGACGGAGTCTGTACAGTCAGTGCATAATCCAGCTCGTACTGAGTATCAGCCGGATAGTTGGATGGATCTGCATATTCTTCATCCAGTATCTGCTGGATATTGGAATCCAGAGTAGTCATGATCTTCAGACCGCCGCTGTAAAGAAGGTTGGTAGCCTGTGTCTTGGTATATCCTTTGATGTTCATCAGATCGCTGATAACCTGATTGGTAACTTCATCTTCAAAATATGTGTAGACAGTGCTTTCTTCCTCTGTATTTTCCATCTGTGCAAGCTGGATCCGGGAGTAAACATCGTCATTTAATGCTGCCGTATATTCATCCTGGGAAATATATTTCTGATCCAGCATATGATCCAGGACTTCCTTACGTCTCTTGGCATTAGCCTTGGGATTTGTAATAGGGTTGAACTTGGTCGGATTCTGGGTGATGCCTGCAAGTGTGGCACATTCAGAAAGGTTCAGGTCCCATACATCTTTATTAAAATATTTCTTGGATGCAGCCTGTACACCGTAGGAACCTGCGCCCAGGTTGATGGTGTTCAGGTAATTCTCAAGGATCACATCTTTGCTGTATTTTTTCTCAATCTGCACGGCAAGATACTGTTCCTGAAATTTACGTGTAAAACGTTCCAGCTGTGTGGATTCGTTAGTCCAGTCTGTAAAAACATTGTTCTTCAGAAGCTGCTGTGTGATGGTACTGGCACCCTCCGAAAAATTACCGGTTGTGATTGCTTTCATACCGGCACGTGCAATACCCCGGACATCAATACCGTTATGTTCATAAAAACGTTCATCCTCAATAGCCACCACTGCATGCTGCAGGCTGACCGGGATCTGCTCCAGAGCTACCGGGAGACGGTTGGATGTAGGTGCTGAAAGCTGCCGCATCTGAGTTCCCTGATCATCATACAGGAACGTTGCATATCCGAGAGGTGAAATATCCACATCATTGACATCAGGTGCACCGGCGATCACGCCTCGGAAAGAACCGATGCCAAGGCAGATAACCATGACGCAGACAGCGATCAGAGCTGTAAATAAAACCCGGATAAACGAAACGTGAGCTCTTTTTTCCAGCATGGAAGTACGGGAGATCAGAGCATTCCGCTTCTTAGAAGTGGATCTTTTTCCGTAGTTCATGTTATTCCTCCTTTATAATCCGTTCCATTATATCAAATATGGAATGCTAAATAAACCCTTAAAAAAAATTTCACAAATCGCGATATTAAATCAGGAAACGTTATCTGAATACCATTGATTCACTAGTGATATTCCGCGAGGTGTTTTGTGTGAGCGAAGGTCACAGAAAACCTGAGAATTGCTGTAGTCATTGATATCTTATACATTGCGCAAAGCTGTCAATTATTATACAATAAAGAAAACAGGTAACTGTAAGTTACGAAAACTCAGAAAAAACGGAGGCATAAAAGATATGCTGGAACACTATAAAACCATATATGAAGGCGGAGAGGGGGAGCTGGTTGAGAAGAAATCCCGCTTTATTGCAACTGTCCGTCCTGTGGAGACAGAAGAAGAGGCACTTGCCTTTATCGAAGAAATGAAGAAGAAATACTGGGATGCACGGCATAACTGTTATGTATATTCTGTAGGAATGAACAGGGAAGCTACCAGATGCAGCGATGACGGAGAGCCGTCCGGAACAGCTGGAAGACCGATGCTGGATGTGCTTCTTGGTGCAGGAATCTATAATGCGGCAATTGTTGTGACAAGATATTTTGGCGGCGTGCTTCTTGGAACCGGCGGGCTTGTACGGGCCTACTCAGGTGCTGTGCAGGCCGGACTTGCAGCAAGTACTGTGATCGAAAAACATCATGGGATCTCCCTTCAGGTAACAGCAGATTATACAGGAATCGGAAAGATCCAGTACATAGCAGGAGAAAGAAAGCTTCCGATCCTGGATTCTGAATACACAGATAAAGTAGTTCTCAGGCTTCTTGTACCGGATGACCAGATTGAAGAGGTGAAGAAAGCAATCACAGAAGGAACCAACGGAAGAGCCGGACTTGAAAAAGATGCAGAGCTTTATTTTGCAAAAGTCAATGGAGAAGTGAAAACTTTCGATAAATAAGAAATAGTCGATATATTGATTTTTCGGATAGCCATAGTTTCCGATAATATAAAAAATCCCGGTAAGTGAACAGGCATATCATATTACGATATACTATCCATTTTCCGGGATTTACTTATATTACAAATTACAGTTTTCCTGCGGAAAAAATGCTTCTTAGCATTTCTCAGGTTCCGGATAATCCACGCCAAAAGTTTCAACAGTCATGGATTTGATCTTCTGCTCGTCAAGAGGACGGTCACTGTAGTCAGTGTCTGTCTCAGCAATAGCATTTACAACATCCATTCCCTCGATGATCTGTCCGAATGCAGCGTAGCTCCGTCAAGATGCGGAGCAGCCTTGTGCATGATAAAGAACTGGCTTCCGGCAGAGTTCGGATTCATAGCTCTTGCCATGGAGAGAACGCCTGGTGTATGTTTCAGATCATTCTTAAAACGGTTCTGGGAGAACTCACCCTTAATGCTGTATCCGGGACCGCCCATTCCGGTTCCGTCCGGGCATCCGCCCTGGATCATGAACCGTTGATAACACGGTGGAAGATCAGTCCGTCATAGAAACCTTTCTTAACAAGGCTGATAAAGTTATTTACAGTATTAGGTGCAACTTCCGGATATATTTCCGCTTTCATTACATCGCCATTATCCATAGTAATAGTAACGATAGGATTAGACATAGTTTTCGCACTCCTTTTCAAAAAGTATTGTATTTCGCTGTTCGCTCTATTATAATATGCAAAGAATAATTGTGCAAGAAAAAGGTGGAAAATATGATCATAGAAACGCATGATCCGGAGGAAACATTCGAGGCCGGAAGAAAGATCGGAATGAATGCGAAACCGGGACAGATCTACACACTGACAGGCGACCTTGGAGTTGGGAAGACAGTCTTTACCCAGGGTGTGGCTGCAGGACTTGGGATTACAGAGCCTGTGAACAGTCCTACATTTACCATTATCCAGGAGTATGAAGACGGCCGTCTGCCATTTTATCATTTTGATGTATACCGTATCGCAGATCTGGAAGAAATGGAAGAAATCGGATACGATGATTACTTTTTCGGGCAGGGAATCTGCCTGATCGAATGGGCAGAACTGATCGAAGAGATCCTTCCGGAAAAAAGGATCGAAGTTACTATTGAGAAAGATCTTGACAAGGGATTTGATTACAGAAAGATTACTATCGAGGAGAGAGGAGAAGAGACAAAATGAGAGTTTTGGCACTGGACAGTTCCGGTATCGTGGCATCCGTAGCCGTTGTGGAGGATGAGACGCTGGTAGCGGAATATACGGTTAATTATAAAAAAACACACTCACAGACACTTCTTCCAATGCTGGATGAGATCGTGAAGATGACAGAGCTTGATCTTGGAACCATTGATGCCATTGCAGTAGCGAAAGGACCTGGATCTTTTACAGGACTTCGTATCGGTTCAGCCACAGCCAAGGGTCTTGGACTTGCTCTTGATAAGCCGCTTGTGGGAGTTCCGACAGTGGAGGCACTTGCATATAATCTCTATGATGTAAATGGACTGATCTGTCCGATCATGGATGCAAGAAGAAAACAGGTATACACGGGAATCTACCGTTATGAGGATCATAAGCTTGCAACTGTGAAAGACCAGATGGCAGTGGGAATCGAGGAACTTCTTTCCATGCTGAATGAAATGCAGGAGCCGGTGACTTTCCTGGGAGACGGAGTGCCTGTATTTAAGGATATTATTGCAGAGAAGCTGAATGTGCCGTATTCTTTTGCACCGGCTCACCTTTCCAGACAGAGAGCGGGCGCAGTGGGTGCACTTGGAGTTCTTTATGTTAAAGAAGGCAGAACAGAGACAGCGGCTGAACATAAGCCGGACTATCTCCGTGTGTCCCAGGCAGAGCGGGAACGTGCCGGGAAACTGAAAGCAGAAGGTGAAAAAGCATGATCTTGCGGGAGATGCTGGCAGATGACCTGGATCAGGTCATGGAGATCGAAGAAGAGCTTTTTTCCGTTCCCTGGACAAAAGAGGGATTTTTTACATTCCTTATGAAAGATAATGCAATGTTTCTTGTTGTGGAAGAGAAAGGACAGATTCTGGGATACTGCGGACTTCTTACAGTGCTGGATGAGGGCGATGTGACAAATGTTGCTGTGCGCAAAGACCGCCAGAGAGAAGGAATCGGGAATTTCCTGATGGAGAGTATGGTGCGGCTGGCTTGTGAGCGGGGCATTACCATGATCCATCTGGAAGTACGCGCAGGGAATGAAACTGCAATCAGGCTTTATGAGAGACAGGGCTTTATGAAGGATGGACTGCGCAAAGCTTATTATACAGACCCCACGGAGGACGCTGTCCTTATGACACGTACAGATGGGAAGTAATGACAGGAAAAGAGGAAAAAAATGTTAGATGTTTGTTTGCTTGGCTGCGGTGGAATGATGCCGCTGCCGCGTAGATGGCTTACTGCTCTGATGACCCGCTATAATGGCAGTAGTTTGATGATCGACTGCGGAGAGGGAACACAGGTAGCCATCAAAGAAAAAGGCTGGAGTTTCAAGCCCATCGATGTGATCTGTTTCACCCATTATCACGGGGATCATATCAGCGGACTTCCGGGGCTTCTTCTTACAATGGGAAATGCGGATCGTACAGAACCACTGACTCTTGTAGGACCAAGAGGGCTTGAGCGTGTGGTGAACGCACTTCGCGTTATTGCACCGGAACTGCCTTTTGAAATAAAATTTATAGAGATCACGAAGCCGGAGGAAGTTCTGGAACTGAATGGTTATCGTATCACTGCGTTTCGTGTAAACCATAATGTAATCTGCTATGGCTATACCCTCGAGATCCTCCGCCAGGGAAAATTTTCTCCGGACAGTGCCAGAGAGCATGAGATCCCGCTGAAATTCTGGAATCCTCTGCAGAAGGGACAGACAGTAGAAGATGAGGCAGAGTCTACACACCGGACATGGTGCTTGGGCCGCCGCGAAAAGGAATCAAGCTTACCTATACAACAGATACCAGACCAACGGAATCCATTTTGCGCAATGCAAAAGATTCGGATCTTTTTATCTGCGAGGGAATGTACGGGGAAGACGACAAGATCGAAAAAGCAAAAGGCTACAAGCACATGACATTTCGTGAAGCTGCAACTCTGGCACGCGATGCGAAGGTAAATGAAATGTGGCTTACCCACTACAGTCCGTCACTGGTGCGCCCGGATGATTACATGGATACAGTCCGTGAGATCTTTCCGAAGGCATGGCCGGGAAAAGACGGCAAAAGTATGGAACTGAATTTTGAAGAGGACTGAAAAATGAAAGATACATTAATTCTTGGTATTGAGAGCTCCTGTGATGAAACAGCAGCCTCCGTGATAAAGAACGGAAGGACTGTCTTATCAAACGTAATCTCATCACAGATCGAGATCCATAAACTTTACGGCGGTGTCGTACCTGAGATCGCCTCCAGAAATCATATAGAAAGAATCAATCAGGTAATCCAGGAAGCTCTGGATGAAGCGGGAGTTACTCTGGATGATCTTGATGCGATCGGCGTAACATACGGACCTGGGCTTGTTGGCGCACTTCTTGTAGGTGTGGCAGAGGCCAAGGCAATCGCTTATGCAAAAAATCTGCCCCTTGTTGGTGTGCATCATATTGAAGGACATGTTTCAGCCAATTATATCGAGCACCCGGATCTGGAACCTCCATTTCTCTGTGCTATCGTGTCCGGTGGACATACTCACCTTGTTATTGTGAAAGATTATGGGCAGTTTGAGATCCTGGGACGAACCAGAGATGATGCAGCTGGCGAGGCTTTTGATAAAGTGGCTCGTGCCATCGGACTTGGCTATCCGGGCGGCCCGAAGATAGATAAGCTGGCAAAAGAAGGAAATCCGGAGGCCATTGAGTTTCCACGGGCAAAAATTGGCGAGAATCCGTATGATTTCAGCTTTAGCGGTGTGAAATCAGCAGTTCTCAACTACTTAAACGGCGCGAAGATGAAAGGTGAGGAAGTGAATCGTGCAGATATCGCGGCATCTTTTCAGAAAGCGGTTGTTGATGTACTGGTGGAGCATACCATGCAGGCAGCAGCTGACCATGGCATGGAAAAAATTGCGATTGCAGGCGGAGTGGCTTCTAACGGGGCTCTTCGTGCAGCTATGGAGAAGGCATGTGCGGATCACGGCTACAAGTTTTACCGTCCGTCACCGATCTTCTGTACAGATAATGCAGCTATGATCGGAGTGGCGGCATATTATGAATATATCAGAGGAACACGCCACAGCTGGGATCTTAATGCAGTTCCCAACCTGAAGCTTGGCGAAAGATAGGAAATCCGGGGTAATTATCATGGGAGAATGCAGAAACACAGCTATTGTTCTGGCAGCAGGCCAGGGAAAAAGAATGCACAGTAAGATACAGAAGCAGTTCATGGAGCTGGGCGGAATGCCTGTACTCTGTTATTCTCTGCGTTGTTTTCAGGAAAGTCCGCTGATACGGGACATCATTCTCGTAACAGGAGAGGAGTATGTTTCCTATTGCAGAGAGGAAATTGTGGGAAAATACGGCTTCACAAAGGTTTCCGCTGTGGTATGCGGTGGAAAAGAGCGATATGATTCTGTATACGAGGGGCTTCGGGCATGTAAAGATACAGAATATGTTCTGATCCATGACGGAGCCAGACCATTTATTGATAATGAAATCATTGAAAGAGGACTTGCAGCAGCTTCCAAAACCGGTGCAAGTGTTGTAGGTATGCCTTCCAAAGATACCGTAAAGATATCAGATACAGAAGGTAATGTAAGTGAAACTCCGGATCGCAGCAGTGTATGGATTGTCCAAACTCCGCAGATCTTTCAGTATCCGCTGATTTATGGTGCATATACCAGCATTCGTCAGAAGAAAATGACCAGAATTACAGATGATGCCATGGTAGCAGAACATGAAACCGGGGTGAAAATCCGCTTTTCAGAAGGTTCTTATCGTAATATCAAGATCACAACACCGGAAGATCTGGTGGTTGCGGAGGCATTTCTGAGGGAAAATAGAGAGTAGAACAGGGTGAAAATCCTGGTAAATATGGACATATAGCAGAAATTGAAGCTATATGTCCAATTTTTTGAAAAAATATCAAATTTGTTATTGACAGGTAAGATATTTGATGATAGAATACATCATGCGCTGACAAAACAGCACAAAAAATGTTGGGAAACATTATATGGAGAGATATCGAAGTGGTCATAACGAGGCGGTCTTGAAAACCGTTTGTCCGCAAGGGCGCGTGGGTTCGAATCCCACTCTCTCCGTTGGTCAGATACAGAATAAAAACTTTTGAAAAAAGTTAAAAAAGTACTTGACAACATAAAAGATACGAGATATAATATCACCTGTCGCTGAGAACGACAGAGAGATAAATATCAGAACTACTTAGTAAGTAGGGCAATTTGGAGAAGTACCCAAGCTGGCCGAAGGGGCTCCCCTGGAAAGGGAGTAGGTCGTTAACGCGGCGCGAGGGTTCAAATCCCTCCTTCTCCGTTTTGATTTAAAGAGGCTGAAAAAACTTCTAAAAAATCAAAAAAAGTTCTTGACAAACAGCTTTGAATAAGATAAAATAAACGAGCTGTTCGAAAACAAGAACAACAAACCTTGATAACTAAACAGTGAAACACATACGATTCTCGAAAATTTCTTTACATTTAAAGAACGGTTTAAACAAACCAAAAGCAGTAAAAACGAGAGATAGCCAAACGGTTGTCTTGAGATTGAATCAAACATTTTATCAGAGAGTTTGATCCTGGCTCAGGATGAACGCTGGCGGCGTGCTTAACACATGCAAGTCGAACGGGAAACCTTTTATTGAAGCTTCGGCAGATTTAGATTGTTTCTAGTGGCGGACGGGTGAGTAACGCGTGGGTAACCTGCCTTGTACAGGGGGATAACAGTCAGAAATGACTGCTAATACCGCATAAGCGCACAGAGCTGCATGGCTCAGTGTGAAAAACTCCGGTGGTATAAGATGGACCCGCGTTGGATTAGCTAGTTGGTGGGGTAACGGCCCACCAAGGCGACGATCCATAGCCGGCCTGAGAGGGTGAACGGCCACATTGGGACTGAGACACGGCCCAGACTCCTACGGGAGGCAGCAGTGGGGAATATTGCACAATGGGGGGAAACCCTGATGCAGCGACGCCGCGTGAAGGAAGAAGTATCTCGGTATGTAAACTTCTATCAGCAGGGAAGATAGTGACGGTACCTGACTAAGAAGCCCCGGCTAACTACGTGCCAGCAGCCGCGGTAATACGTAGGGGGCAAGCGTTATCCGGATTTACTGGGTGTAAAGGGAGCGTAGACGGACTGGCAAGTCTGATGTGAAAGGCGGGGGCTCAACCCCTGGACTGCATTGGAAACTGTTAGTCTTGAGTGCCGGAGAGGTAAGCGGAATTCCTAGTGTAGCGGTGAAATGCGTAGATATTAGGAGGAACACCAGTGGCGAAGGCGGCTTACTGGACGGTAACTGACGTTGAGGCTCGAAAGCGTGGG